>TARA_B110000008_G_scaffold5899_2_pt1 | contig 17799 bp, 10 predicted proteins | sample TARA_B110000008 | Tara Oceans TARA_B110000008 (sample SAMEA4396496) | marine metagenome | biome: Westerlies Biome; feature: [DCM] deep chlorophyll maximum layer (ENVO:01000326); material: water (ENVO:00002006), including particulate matter (ENVO:01000060) such as... | depth 40 m
TTGCATGCAAATAAAGAAAGTGTCCTTGTTAAAGATTCTTTATTAAAACATCCAGCGATTCTGAAAGCGGATTTGGTATTAATAGACCTAAGTACATTACCTGATTCAATATCTCTGAATGATTTTGATGTCAATGTGTGTGTTGTTAGTTGGTTTGGTCTAGATGGACCTTATTCTAAGTACGAGGGATCGAACGAAGCGATTTTCGCATTGACAGGTATTATGGGGATGCTTGGCGAATCAGATGGCCCACCTATTATTCCAACTGGGTTCCATCCACAAATCCTTGGTGGATTGAGTGCATTTAATGGTGCCTTGGGCTATCTTTTTGGTCAGAAAGAAAATTCCCAGTCAGCAACTGAGCAGAAAAAATTCCGTATCGATGCTTCTATCTTTGAAGCAAATATGTGTCTAACCGATTTAGGTGCACTCTCCAGTTACAATGGTGAGCCTCCGCATAAGCGTTTGGGCATCAATCGATTTTTCCCTACGTATCCATTAGGTATTTGGCCATGCAGAGATGGTTGGCTTGGTGTCACTGTACTGAGCCCCAGTCAATGGCATTCATTCTGTGAATTGTTAGGACTGCAGGAGCTTGCCTTGAATCCTAAGTATGGTATCAGCGCCAATAGATTAGATGATGTCGAGATAATAGAGCCTCAAATTCTAGAGGCATTGTCTCATCATAGTGCTGAGGACCTTTTCTATAGAGGTCAGAAGATGCGCATCCCACTGGCTCGAGTGCCTACGATGGGAGAGTTATTCGATGTTGATCAGTATGTTCACAGGAAGGCATTTAGTACGATTGTTGATGGAGATATCAGATACAAAGTCCCATCGATACCCTTCAGATTATTCGACACACCGCCAAAATTTGGTGGTGACGTTTCAGATTTAGGCGCCAATAACGGCCTTTGGAGTGGTTTAAGCGAAGGTACCGCTGAGCGAAATTTAAAAGGATCTATGGTGTCTGAGCTTCCCCTTCAAGGGATGACAATTATTGATCTTGGCATGGGATGGGCAGGTCCTTTGGCGGCAAGAAATTTGGCCGATTTAGGGGCTACTGTCATTAAAATTGAAGGATGTACTCGATTTGACTGGTTCCGTAGTTGGGAGGCAACTGAGGAGTGGATTGATAACAATGGTGCTGAAAAAGCTATTAACTTTATTTATGTTAATAGAAATAAATTAGATGTAACGCTGGATTTTGAGCAGCAGGCTGGAAGAAAGTTGTTACTCGAGCTTATCGGCAAGGCTGATGCGGTCATCGAAAATTACTCTGGTGGAGTGATGCCCAAGCTAAAGCTTGATTATGAGGTTCTAAGTAAAATAAATTCAAAACTTGTTATGGTCTCAATGCCTGCGTTTGGCAGCACAGGGCCTTGGTCCACTTTGCGAGCTTATGGATCAACGGTTGAGCAGGCTGCAGGATTGCCGCACCTTCAAGGTAGCGAACAGCAGCCACCTACGATGCTGCATGTTGCTTTTGGTGATGCGATTGCAGGGCTTTATGGAACGGCTGCGCTATTGACAGCGCTTTTCCATAAAAAAAATACGGGTCAGGGCCAATTTGTTGATCTTAGTCAATCTGAGTGTTTGCTTCCATCAGCAATACATGGCGTTTTGCATCAATCTGTTAAAGGCCAGCCTCCTGAGAGACAGAGTAATCAGCGATCAGATCACCTTATTCATGGAGTATTTCCTTGTAGAGGAGATAACAAATGGTTATTAATTCAGGTTATGTCTGAGATTGAATGGCGGAAAATGGTCAAAGAGATATCTGATCTTAAATCCTTTGAAGGTCTAAGTTATAACGAGCTTAGATCAGAGTTTAGTAATATCGAAAAAGTATTGAGCGGCTGGACAAAGCAGGGAGATGCGCGATCGTTGATGGAAAAGCTTAGATCTTTTGGTATTAAAGCTACCGTTCTCAATGAAATTGCAGATCTAATGGAAGAGCCTCATTTAGTCGCTCGAGAATATATGCAATTTGTGGAGCGAGAATTTGTTGGGTCCCAACCCCATCCTAGTTCTCCATGGAGAATAGGAAAGGATCCCATACGTATTGAACAGTCTGCACCAACTTTAGGGCAACATAATAAAAAGGTCTTAGGAGGAATTTTGGGTCTGTCGGAGGCTCAATTAAATCTGCTTCAAGAGAAAGGTATCATTGGCGATAAGCCTCGGCTCGCATAAAACGGATAATGTTTAAATGAGGAAAACTATGAAATTTACGGGAATACTGATAGCAAACCGTGGAGAGATATCAATTCGTATTGCACGAGCGGCAGCGGATATTGGTATAAGGTCTGTAGCCGTTTATTCAAGCGATGACCAAGAAAGTCTGCATACTAAAATTGCCAATGAAGCAGTTTTAATTCCGGGCCTAGGTGCTTCGGCCTATCTTGATATTAACCAGATTATACAGGCAGCTCAAGACGCTAATTGTGATGCGATCCATCCGGGATATGGGTTTTTATCTGAGCGTGTAGAACTAGCTGCAAGCTGCGCGGCTGTGGGTATTACTTTTATAGGTCCAACTGAAGAACATCTAACACTCTTCGGTGACAAAGGTGCCGCAAGAAGAGCAGCGATTGACGCCGGCGTACCAGTGCTTAAGGGAACGGATCATCCAGTTGAGATTGATGAGCTAACTGAATTCTTCGATGCGGTAGAAGGGTCAATCATTATCAAGGCCGTTGCCGGTGGGGGCGGTCGTGGTACCCGCGTTGTGCACAAAAAAGCAGACTTGAAAGAGGCATTTGCTCGATGTCAATCTGAGGCTGAGGCTGCTTTTGGCCTTCGCGATGTCTATGTCGAAGAGTTTTTGGCCCGCGCCAGACATATTGAGGTCCAAATTATTGGTGACTCAATGGGTAACATTACTCATTTGGGGGAAAGAGAATGTTCCGTCCAGCGGCGTAATCAAAAAGTAGTTGAAATTGCGCCAGCCCCAAATTTGCCAGTCAGTCTAAGAGATAAAATTATCAGAGCAGCGGTTAATTTTGCTCATCAGCAAAATTATTTAAGCCTTGGGACTTTTGAGTTTTTAGTCGATGACAGTGTCTCCGATGATCAGTTTGTCTTTATAGAAGCGAATGCCCGCTTGCAGGTTGAGCATACTGTAACTGAGGAGGTAACTGGTGTTGATTTGGTTCGCAGTCAGATTCAACTAGCTATGGGATCGTCTCTGATAGATCTTGGTTTGGATAGCAATTCACCCGTTACCATGTCTGGTTTTGCTATTCAGGCGAGAGTTAACTTAGAAACGATTAATGGTGATGGCACCGTTATGCCTGGAGCAGGCCAGATAACGATTTACGAAGCCCCCAATGGTCCGGGAGTTCGAACTGATGGATTTGGTTACGTGGGTTATACCACGAGTACCGCCTTTGACTCTCTTTTGGCCAAAGTCATTGTCCATGAAAAATCGTCCTACTTTAAAGATGTTGCTAGTAAAATGATCAGAGCTATATCTGAGTTTCATCTGGAGGGTGTGAGAAACAATATTTCGTTTATCAAGAATATTATTTCCCATCCTGACTTTATTCACGGCAATATTCACACACGTTGGGTCGAGGAAAATATTGCGGAGTTAACTGCGCCATGGGATGGTCCTGATCTGTTTGTAGCGGCCACTGAAACTGATCAGCAGAAAGATGGTTTTGCCGGAGCAAGAGTCGATACCAATGATCCTTTAGCATTATTTAGTTATCAATTAGCCACTCCAACAAAACAATCAAATGAGCCTATAGGTATAGAGACTCTGGATGGACTAAAAGCGGTATCTTCGCCTATTCAGGGCACTATTATTGCAATTCAGTGTGGCGTTGGAGAACAGGTTAGATATGGTGAGACTGTCGTTATAGTCGAGGCCATGAAAATGGAGCATGTAATTACGGCGACATGCGATGGTGTCATACGTCAAGTTACCATGGAATTGGGTAGTGTTGTGAGAGAAGGGCACCCCATTTTATTGGTTGAAGAAGGTGAAGTTGCCGAAATAGAAGCGGTCCAGGAACAGCAACTGGACTTAAACCATATTCGTCCCGACCTGCAAGAAAATTTTGATCGTCATGCCTATACACTGGATGAAAATAGACAGGAGGCAGTCGACAAAAGAAGAGCGCGCGGTGGTCGAATGCCTCGGGAAAATATTGTTGAATTAATGGATGAGGGCTCTTTCAAAGAGTATTGGCCGCTCGTGGTTGCGAGGCAGCATCAGCGGCATGACATGGATACTTTAAGAAAGAAAACACCTACTGATGGCTTAATCGCCGGAACAGGCACAATTAATGCAGACCTCTTTAGTGAAGAGGACTCATCCGCCATGGTTGTGCATTATGATTATACTGTATTAGCTGGCACTCAAGGAGGACGGGGGCATTATAAGCAAGACAGAATGTTCGAGCTCGCGTTACGGTTTAATCTTCCATTAGTGTTATTTAGCGAAGGTGGAGGAGGACGACCAGGAGAAGATAATCTTGGCCCTTGGGTTTCCTTTGATACCCATACATTTACTCAGTTTTCCAAGCTCTCAGGGGCTGTACCACTCATTGGTGTTAATCATGGGAGATGTTTTGCTGGCAATACCGTCTTATTGGCGTGTTGCGATGTCATTATCGCAACCAAAGATTCGACTATAGGTATGGGCGGCCCTGCGATGATTGAAGGTGGTGGCCTAGGTGTTTACACGCCCGAAGAAGTGGGTCCCATGTCATTTCAGGTACCCAACGGCGTTGTTGACATCGTGGTTGAGGATGAGAAAGAAGCCGTAGTGATAGCCAAAAAATATCTGTCCTATTTTCAGGGGGCTATTGATAGCTGGGAAGCGCCAGAGCAGATTAATTTACGTCATGTGATCCCTGAAAATAGACTCCGACTTTATGATATGCGGGATATTATATCCACGATTGCAGATATTGGTTCGGTACTGGAGATTAGAGAAAAGTTTGGTGTAGGAATCATTACTGCATTTATTCGAGTCGAAGGTAAGCCCATGGGAGTTCTCGCCAATAACCCTCATCATCTTGCTGGGGCTGTTGATTCGGATGGTGCCGATAAAGGCGCTAGATTTATGAAATTATGTGATGCTTTTGATATTCCCATTCTAAGTTTGATGGATTGTCCAGGGCTAATGGTTGGGCCAGAGGTTGAAATGACAGCACTTGTTAGACACTCAGCGAGGATGTTTAACACTGGTGCTAATATAACAACGCCTCTGTTTGGCGTGGTGGTTCGCAAAGCCTATGGTTTGGGTATACAGGCTATGTGCGGGGGTAGCTCGTTAGTTGGTTTAATGACGGTAGCATGGCCAACGGCAGAATTTGCGGCCATGAATATTGAGGGTAGTGTCAAATTGGGCTATCGAAATGAGTTAATGGCTATAGAAGATCCAGATGAGAGAAATAGAGTGTTTAATGAAAAAGTTGATGAGCAATATGAGCTAGCTAAAGCTGTTAATGCGGCCGTAGGTGGTGGGCTAGACGATGTGATTGATCCTGCTGAAACAAGATCATGGATTGCCGAAGGTTTAAAGCGCCTTCCCCCCACGCCACCTCGAACGACAAAAAAGCATGCTTATATAGATACTTGGTAGAAAAAGTAGTTTACTGACTTTTTCTTCAGAATAATTGGATTGGCCCAAACCATTATAGGTTTGATAAGGTGGCGGTATGGATAATCCCAAATTACAGATCTTAGGTGAAACTGATATTCGACGGCGGTTACCCTCTGTTGATAGTGTTCTGCGGGCGTCTCCACGTATCACTGAGCAATGGGGCAACACAAGAGTGTCTGCCGAAGTTCGTGCAGAGCTCGGACGCCTTCGGAATAGTATAGGCAATGATAAAGATATTAGTGTTGATTCTATTATCTATAACGTTGAACAAAATCTTAATGCTGCCGACGACTCTACATTAAAGCAAGTCATTAATCTTACTGGCACGGTACTGCATACTAATCTTGGGCGCGCAGTTCTTCCTCAGCAAGCTATTGATGCCATAACCAAAGTCGCTTCGATGCCAACTAATTTGGAATATGATCTCTCCACTGGAGGTAGAGGCGAGCGTGATGAGCACGTGGAAGCATTGATCTGTGAGTTAATCGGTACCGAGGCCGCTACTATTGTTAATAATAATGCAGCTGCCCTTTTACTAGTACTAAATACCTTAGCTGAGAATGGCGAAATACCGGTATCCCGTGGAGAGTTAGTTGAGATAGGTGGGTCTTTTCGAGTTCCCGATATTATGCAAAGGTCAGGTTGTACATTAGTTGAAGTGGGGACCACCAATAGAACGCATCTTAAGGACTATCAACAGGCTATTAATCCGCGTACGGCTCTATTGATGAAAGTGCATACCAGTAATTATGAAATACAGGGGTTCACCAAAGCGGTTAGCGAACGAGAGCTAGCAGCATTGGCTAAGTCAGAAGGGTTACCTTTTGTAGTAGATCTGGGCAGCGGAAATTTAACTGATTTTTCGGTTTATGGGCTTCCGAAAGAGGCGATCACTGGCAGCGCGATACAGAATGGTGCCGACGTTGTAACTTTTAGTGGTGACAAACTACTGGGTGGTCCGCAAAGTGGCATTATTGCAGGGCGGAAAGATCTGATTGAGCGTATTCGCGATAATCCTCTAAAACGAGCACTGCGTCCAGATAAAATCACCTTGGCCGCACTATCTGAGGTCCTCAAACTTTATCGTCACCCCGAGACGTTAGCGCAGGAGTTACCGACGTTGCGCTTCTTGACTAGGGATGTTGCCGACATTGAAAAACAGGCTTTGCGCCTTGCGCCAGTGTTGGCAAAAAATTTACCAAAAGAGTATCAGGTTGTTGCTATGGCCTGCTTAAGTCAAATTGGCAGCGGTGCTCTCCCGATCCAAAATATTCCTAGCTTTGGTCTCACTATCACTTCTACGACTGATGCACAACTACGTGCGCTGTCTAATGGTTTTCGAGCGCTACCCTGCCCAGTGATTGGTCGTATTAGCGATAAGAAACTACAACTTGATCTACGCTGTCTTGATTGTGAATCATTGTTTATCGAGCAGAGCTGTAAATTAACAGAGTTGCTAGCTTGATAGTTGCCACGGCCGGTCATGTTGATCATGGTAAGACGTCTCTAGTAAAGCACCTTACTGGTGTTGAGACTGACAGCCTTGAGGAAGAAAAGCGACGAGGTTTATCAATAAATCTTGGTTATGCTTATCTCCATGCTGATGCTGATACGACTATTGGCTTTATCGATGTCCCCGGCCATAGCCGTTTTATCAACACTATGATCTCTGGTGTCAGTAGCATTGACCTGGCACTGGTAGTAGTGGCTGCTAATGAGGGCCCCATGCCTCAAACTGTCGAGCATTTAGAGGTTCTTCGCCTATTGGGTATCAGGCAATATGTAATAGTTATTACTTATATAGACAGGGTAGAAGCCCCTCAGGTTAAGGAAGTAGCTGGAAAAATGCAGGATATTTTAGGATTAGAATCCCCTGTTTTTAAGGTCAACAATATAGATGGTGCAGGGATAGATGATCTAAAGAATCATCTTTTTCAAGAGGCAATAGGGCAAGCGGATCAAACCGAGAGAGGATATTTTCGGCTATCTATTGACCGCAATTTTTTGGTTAAAGGTGTAGGTCTTATCGTCACGGGTACTGCTATTTCAGGTACGGTCTCCGAGGGTGATAAATTGTTTCTGCTGCCCGAAAATATAGAGGTAAGAGTGCGAGCTATTCATGCTCAGAACGAAAAGTCGTCTGTGGGTAGGATCGGTCAGCGCTGTGCTTTGCAATTGTCTGGTGTTGAGAAGGTACAAATAAAACGTGGAGACTGGTTGAATGCTAGCTCTGAAAATCAGGTTTCTAATCGACTTAATGTCAGGCTGAAAATGTCTGGTCGTCTTACTTTTAAGATCAAACATTTGTGTCCTGTTAAGCTCTATATTGGTGCGAAGTTGGTGACAGCCAAATTATACCTTCTGGAGCGGAAAACAAATGTCAATGAATTGAGAGCGGGCGATCATGTGTTTGCTCAACTTATTATTGACGGTCAGATTAGCTGCTGTCGAGGGGATAGATTTATTCTTCGTGATAGTAGTGAAACCACCACATTGGGTGGTGGGATGGTGCTTGAACCTCATGCAATATATAGCCCTAAGCTAACTAATTCAGCCAAGGATTATTTGTTAGCAATGGAAGCTCCAACCCTAGAGGAGACGCTCACAAAATTACTTATTGAGCAACAGCGTATTGTAAATGTTAGCCTATTAAAGCAAGACTATAATTTGAAGGATGCAGATTTAGAGCCTGTACTGCATAACGTAGGTCTTCTAAATGAAATAAGCGCCTTTTTCAGGAACAGTCAGAAGTATCTTCTATCAAACAAATACTGGAAAACCGTCGAACAATCCATTATCGACCATGTCCACTCTTGGCACGCAGACAACCCCAATGCTTTAGGTATACAACCGGACCATTTGTTAGCTGGATTAAGGTCTGAAATTGACCAAAATTTGTTTTGGAATATTCTAGATGATTTAGTTGAAAGAGCGAGTTTAATTCGAGTTAATGGTTTTGTAAGATTATTGGATTTTAAACCTAAGACTGATCCTGTTGAGATGAAAAAATGGAAACTGATAGAAGAGGCTTTAAGTCAATATAAGCGTCAAATCCCCACGCTTGCAAACTTAAAAGAAGATCTAATGCTCGATACGAAAACCATCGAGTTGGCGTTACAAAAAGCGGTGAAGGAGGGTCGAGTTCATAGCCTAAACGGGAATCGTTTTGTGGTCTTTAAGCAACTGAGGCTATTTGCTCATGAGGTTAGTCAACTCGCTGATGAGAACCCCTATTTTTCCGTTGTAGAAGTAAAAAATAGTCTCGGAATGGGGCGTAACTCATGTATTCAATTACTAGAGTATTTTGATCATATCGGGTTTACCAGAAGATATGGAGAAAGGCGCGCTGTGATTGATAAAGAGTTACTGGACAGGATGTTTACGATGACATGATTCATGGAAGAGCGATGCCCCCGGTGGGGCACCTGGTCTTCAAAACCAGTGAGGTGTCTTTGAGATGCCTGGTGGGTTCGACTCCTACCTCTTCCGCCAATATTAAATCTTATAAATGAGCATTAAAGATAATAAACAGAGCTAAAGTGCAATGGATATAGCGTTAGTTGATGAAGAATTAGCAGTTGTTCTGCAGTCATTTCCTGAGTTAGATATTTGGACAGATCTCAATTTAACAAGGAAACGCGGAGCAGAGATGCGTGCCAAAATGATTGGTCAACTTCCTGTAGTGGAGGGCGTTGAGTCCGACGATTATTTAATCCCTCAATTAGATGCTCCAGAGGTATTAGTTCGCGTTTATCGTCCAGAAAATCAAGTCGGTCGCTTGCCCGCACTTTTGTGGATTCATGGTGGAGGCTATTGCTTTGGATCTGTCGAAGGCGATGATAATATGGTGCGCCAAATGACCAAAATAGTGGGTTCGATAATTATTTCGGTAGAGTACCGATTGGCGCCAGAGCACCCTTTTCCAGCGCCATTAAATGACTGCTACACAGCCTTGCAATGGCTTTCAGATAACACAGATAGCCTGTCTGTGGACCCTGCACGCATTGGGATTGGAGGCATTAGCGCAGGTGCTGGTTTGGCCGCTGGGCTTGGGCTATTTGTCAGAGATAATACCAACCTAAAACTCATATTCCAGTTTTTGCTTTGCCCGATGCTTGATGATCGTTGTATTACAAGCTCAAGTTATATGATAACTGATGAACGAGTCTGGAATAGGCATTCAAATCTAATGGGTTGGAAGCATTATCTAGATAAAGATAAAACTTGCGAGGAGGAGCTTTATAGTGATGTTTCTCCGTATGCTGCGGCCTGTAGGGCACTGGATCTTAGTGGTCTTCCATCTACTTATATTGCAGTAGGGTCTGCGGATGCTTTTGTAGACGAGGATAGTGACTATGCGGAAAGACTTCAAGCAATTGGTGTAGAGACGCAATTTGAGATTTTTGCTGGTGGATTTCATGGGTTTGAATTCATAGTTCCCAACGCCAAAATTTCTATCGATGCTCGAGATCTACATTATAAGGCGCTTAAGAGAGCACTCTTTATCTGAGACTGGGAAAGCGCGTAAGCATAAATAGTAATGGATGGAGCGTTAGTCGATAGAGAATGAGCAGTAGTTCTGCAGTCATTTTCTCAGTTAGATATTTTGATGAATCTCAATCTAACAAGCAAACGCGGATCAGAGATGCGCGCCAAAATGATTAGTCAACGTCCTCAATGGGAGGGTAAAGAGATAGGTGGGCTCTTTCGCAACCATAGATGACCGTCGATGCTATCTTTCTTATAGTCTATATGACAATTGTTTTTACAATGCTTAGTTGTCCGTGATACATTCACCGCAAAGGCACAGAGTGGTGCCTTTAATGCGTTATGGGAAACGTAATTAAAAATTTAGATTAAGCAAAGAATTATTATTATTTGGAGGCGGCATGAGCTTAATTTAATCAGAGAAGCTTGAATTGGCCATCATTGGTATAATTTTTGTCACATCAATTAGGAGAGTATGACCATGAAGTCATTTATAAGTATTGGCAAGCGCCGTCGGAGTTTGTTGGGGGCAGAAGCCTTTTTCTTGACTGTGTTATTGTTTAGTCTCTCATCGAACGCATCAGTGTTTCCAGCGGAAATTATATCTGAAAAGATTAAGGGCGCTAAGAAGCACAACATCGTTTTCATACTGACTGATGATCATCGATATGATGCTATGGGCTTTATGGGACACCCGTTTATGGAGACCCCGCATTTGGATTCAATTGCCAAAGAGGGTGTCCATCTAAGTAATGCTTTTGTGACCACTTCACTATGTTCTCCCAGCCGTGCATCGATCTTGACTGGCCTTTATACCCACAAGCATAGAGTCATTGATAATCAACGTTTAGAGCAGGAAGACGTGAAATACTTTGCTCAATATCTTGAGCAGCAGGACTACGATACTGCCTATTTTGGCAAGTGGCACATGGGGAAAAAGAGTGATCATCAGCGCCCAGGCTTTGGCCACTGGGTGAGTTTCGCGGGCCAAGGCCATTACTTACCGCCGAACGATAAATGGACCTTGAATGTCAACGGAGAGCGCGTAAAACAAAAAGGGTATATTACCGATGAACTGACCGATTATGCGATCGATTGGATGAAGGAGAGCGAGCGCAAAGAAAAGCCGTGGATGATGTATCTTTCGCACAAGGCGGTCCATTCAAACTTTACACCGGCCGAGCGGCATGAAGGGATGTACGATGGCAAAGTGGAACTCCCTGCAGACCACAAAGTAGAAGACTACAAAGAAAATACGCCGCGGTGGGTTCGTGATCAGAGGAACAGTTGGCACGGCATGGACTTTCCCTATCACAGTGAAAAAGACATCAAGCAATACTACCAAAACTATACAGAAGCATTTGCTGCTGTGGACGACAGTATTGGTAGAGTTAAAGCTCAGTTGAAAGAGATGGGTGTTTATGAAGATACCCTGATTATTTACATGGGCGACAACGGGTTTATGTTCGGCGAGCACGGTCTTATTGACAAACGTGTCGCTTATGAAACGTCGATCCGCGTGCCAATGGTTATGCAATTGCCATCATCGATTGAAGGTGGTCAAACTATTGAGAATGTTGTCGCTAATATAGATATTGGCCCTACAATCCTTGAGGCGGCGGGGTTGAAAACACCAGCACACATGGATGGAAAAAGCTTCTTACCTCTGGCTAAAAAGGAGGAGATAAAGTGGCGGGATTATTTCCTGTATGTCTATTATTGGGAGAAAAATTTCCCGCAGTCCCCGACAGTATTTGCATTGCGAGGAGATAGATACAAATACATTACCTATTACGGGCTGTGGGATACCGATGAACTGTATGATCTAAAAAATGATCCTAAAGAGACAACTAACTTAATAGCGCGGCCAAAACATAAAAAGACCATCAAGAAAATGAAAGGTACTTTATTTGCTATGTTAGCTGATCAGGGTGGTATGGATATTCCGATGAATGAACCTAAAGGGTCCTCCCAAAATTTGCGTTATCGCAAACGCAGTGGCGATATATCGGCTGACTTCCCGGATGCGTTTGTTGTTGATGAGCCGGTTAATACAAATTCTCAATAAGAGCGGTATGGTTTAAATCAAAGGCACAAGTTAGTGCCTTTGATGTGTGACGGAGAGCATAATTAAGGTTTTGAATGAAAGACCAATTATGCAGTGGTTAATGATGAGCGGTCTTATCCTGATGCAAAAAACTGATATGGCTAGTGGCTTTCATTCGACGCGCTAGGTCCATTTCATTAACGGCGACGCCATTAAGTGAGAGAATGATAAAAAGTAATAAGTACAGCACCTAGCGACTCCTGATGTCAGAAATGCACCATAGCTACTTTTAAGTCATATTAAAAATGAATATTAATCATTCACGACATACCGGAATTGGTATGAGAAATTAAACATTACACTCTAAGGCCCATTTTTTATACCGCCAAATACAATGTGGGAGAGACAGGGATGATGCGGCGTATATCGCAAAGGAAAAATAGATCTCAAGATTGTTGTAGTAATCTCACCATGACTTCGGCTGGTGCTGAAAGAGCATGTCGGCGACGAGTAAATATGCCAACCTGACGCTCTATACTAGGACCTGAAATAGATCTGCAGACCGCACCTAGCTTTTGCATTTGCTCGCCGCAAAGTGCGGGCACTAATGCCACACCTACACCTGCAACGACCATAGCGCCTACTGTCGTCAACTGAAAAGCTTCAAATATCTGTGGCGCTTGCTGCACTGACTTAATAATTAGTTGGTCAACCCACTGACGAGTGCTAGAGCCTCGGTTTAAGGCAATTAGGGGTTCCTTAAATAGATCGCTGACAGCAATATTTTGTTTCGCAGCAAGCGCATGATGTGGTGGAAGGATAGCAATAAAGCGGTCAGTAAACAGCGGTGAGAAATTGACGCCATCAAGTCTGTCGGGTTTAAAGGTGATACCTAGTTCGACCCGTCCTGACTGTACCGCAGTGATGACGTCTTCCATAATAATATCCTGCACGGTCAAGGTGATATTCGGGAACTGCTGTCCATAGTCGGTCAATACCTTCGGTAGACAATTGCTGGCATAGGATGGCATGGCTGCAATGGTCAACTTGCCGCGCTGCAGCGTAAACAGCTGCTGTAAGTCGTCGAAACCCTCGGCCCAATCCCCAAGTAAGCGTTTAGCAATGGGCAAGAACTGTCGTCCTTCTGGTGTCAGTTCCAATGATCGCGTTGAGCGAGCAAATAGTAAGCCTCCACTAGCTTGCTCGAGTTTTCTGATTGATACGCTTAAGGCGGGTTGAGAGATATGAAGGCGCTCACAGGCTTCTGCAAAGCTACCAACCTCAGCAATGGCGACAAAGCCCCGCAACTGTTTGATGGTTATAGTGCTAGCGCTGCTATTATTTATATCCATAAATTAAATCTATTAATTGTTTGTTTAATACAATTTGAGTTAATTATAAAGCTCTGGCAATCTAGGTCAATTAACATCGACCTCAAGAGATTTACGTAATGAGCCAAAGCAGTTCAGAACCACTATGGCGACCAAGCAACGAGAGAATTAATGCCAGCAACCTAAAGCGCTTTGGCGAAGGTCTTAAGCATGAACTTGGTTTAAGTGTTGATGACTATCAGCAGTTGCATCGATGGTCAGTTGAGCAGCCCAATCTTTTCTGGGAGCAGATCTGGCGCTTTGTTGATATTCGTGCCTCGCGGGACTGGGACAGTGTTCTCTGCGATGGTGAAAAATTTCCGGGAGCTATTTGGTTTGAAGGCGCGAGACTCAATTATGCAGAAAATCTTCTGCGTAATCGCAGTGATAAAGTCGCTCTAATTTCACGGCTGGAAAATGGCTCACGCAAAACGCTCAGCTATAAAAAGCTCTATCAGCAGGTATCTAAATGTGCCACCGCTTTGCGTCAATTGGGTGTGACCAGGGGTGATAGAGTCGCTGGTTTTATGCCTAATATTCCTGAGACTATTGTGGCCATGCTAGCCACTGCCAGCATCGGTGCTATCTGGTCTTCCTGTTCCCCAGACTTTGGCATCAATGGTGTCATGGATCGCTTCGGTCAGATCCAACCCAAGGTGCTGTTTGGCTGTGATGGTTATTTCTATAACGGGAAAACCATTAACTCACTGCCGCGTATCGAAGAAATTTGTGGCAAGATTGAGAGTATTGTTCAAGTGGTAGTGGTGCCGGTAATAGATGATGTAATGCCGACAGATGGTGTTTCCAATAGCGTTTCCTTTGATGATTTTTTGTCTGTCCACCATGATGCGGAGTTGGTTTTTGAACAATTACCGTTTAACCATCCGCTTTATATTATGTATTCCTCTGGCACCACCGGCGTGCCTAAGTGCATTGTCCATAGCGCAGGGGGAACGTTGATCCAGCACCTTAAAGAGCAGCAGTTGCACACCGACCTAAAGCCCGAAGATAAGCTATTTTATTTCACCACCTGCGGCTGGATGATGTGGAACTGGCTAGTCAGTGGTTTGGCGTCTGAAGCGACATTGGTACTTTATGATGGCTCGCCATTTTACCCTGAAGCTAAGTCATTAATCGATATGGCTGAGGAGGAACAAGTGACGATATTTGGCACCGGCGCTAAATATATTAGTGCCCTCGAAAAAGCGGGTGTGGTGCCGCGACAAACCCATAATTTGCAACATTTAACTACGCTGCTCTCCACTGGATCGCCACTGTCTCATGAAAGCTTTCGCTATGTTTATGCTGATATCAAAAGTGATCTCTGCCTGGCATCTATTTCCGGTGGCACCGATATAATTTCCTGCTTTGTGCTGGGCAACCCTTGTATACCAGTATGGGAAGGTGAAATTCAGGGCCCTGGGCTGGGTATGGCAGTAGAGATATGGGATGACGAGGCCAATGCCGTCACCGAACAGAAAGGTGAACTAGTTTGCACCAAGCCCTTTCCCAACGCACCAATCTATTTTTGGAATGATCCCGAAAACAAAAAGTATCTCAGCGCCTATTTTGAAACTTACCCTGGAATCTGGGCCCAGGGAGACTATGGTGAGATTACGGTGCACAATGGGGTGATTATCCATGGCCGCTCGGATGCAGTGTTGAACCCCGGTGGCGTCCGAATCGGCACCGCAGAAATTTATCGTCAGGTAGAGAAGCTCAACGATGTAGTCGACAGTATCTGTATTGGTCAGAACTGGGACGATGATGTGCGAGTGGTATTATTTGTTGTTTTGCGTACCGGAGTTGATCTCGACGATGCACTGCAACAGAGCATTCGTCACTCTATTCGAAGAGAGACTACACCGCGCCATGTGCCAGCAAAAATTATTGCGGTTAAGGATATCCCACGAACTATTAGCGGAAAAATTGTCGAGCTTGCCGTCCGCAAAGTAGTGCATGGCGAGATGGTTGCTAATACGGATGCACTGGCTAATCCCGAGGCATTAGAGCAGTTTAGAGATATAGCAGAACTGCAGAGCTAGAAAAGCACCGTAAAATCCAAAATTTTGGACTTTAAGGCACCTTTCTTTGACATATTCATGGCTAGAAAATGTTGCTAAACGTCAGTTTTAGGACACCGCTTACGTGTTACAAGATAATCACGAGATTTCCTAAGTTCTTTTTTACTTAAAGTGCCGTCTTTGTTTCTATCGGCAGCCTTGAACATACTATTTTTTACTGTGCATCCTGCCTGCTCGAGCTCTTCCATTGTGACCAGATCATTTGAATCAAGATCAAATCTTTTCATTAAATCACCGGCACTAGCGCCATTTGATAAAAACGTTAATACTAAAATACTTAATACTTTATTCACTTGCCGTTCTCCGTTAAGGGTTAAAAAATCTCTCATTAAACTTATTATCGACACTGGTGCGAGCAATGTTGACAGTGAGCACATTATAGTTGCCAAGTTTACACTGTCAACTTAAAAATAAACTTGTAGCAACGACAAATTTAAGTCTAATAATTATTTAAACTATTCATCTCCGTGTAAGCATTTTGCATGCCAATTTCTACAGGCTGATATTTAGGTTGGTAGGCTAATAGTTAGCCTAATATGCGATGTATTTTGGTGCAAAAACTAAATTATTGTCAAAAATGCACCATATAAATGCTTTTTAGCTGTATGAAAAGAATATTCAGCAGACCGCTACCACGAAAATACTTAATGCAAGCGCTATGGGACACACCTGGATATTAAATATGCACATGGCGTCTATGTAATACTAAATACAAATATTTGATTCGAGGAAATGCCGATAATACGGAGTACAGATTCTGGACATAGGTGCTTTCGAACTCAGATTAGCAGCTACTTTTCTGGCTGAGATTATAGTGCAACTGAGAGAGTCACTGATGCATGTTTATTTGGCTCTATAAGTGTATTTTCAAGGATCATTGGCAGTTCTATCTGTTCTACGAATTCTCCAGGTTTGACTTCTATAGTAACTGTGCTGTGGGCTGGAATGGTAAAACGATCGCTACTAAGACCTAAGCTGTAGGGGCCGTTGTATCGGGCCTCAAAGTCAGCATCTGAGGTATTTTGCAAATCAATTTCAGCGATCACGGTATCGGGTTGGTAACGCATCCCTGTAATCTTTAGGCTCGCTGCGAGTAAAGGTGCTAGGTCAGCTTTTCGTCCAATCAGCATATTTTTAAACCATACTACGGTGCGCTTAGCGAATAAGGCCTCCTTGATAGACTCTACGGTTTTTTCTTTGGCAAATACTAAGGTTACGGGGCGGTGCCCGCCCTCGTGAGGTTTGTAATCCCAATCTATTAAATCATGCACATCCGAGGTGCCTATTAATGCAAGGTCATAATCTAGCGCTGTTTGAAATGCCGCTTCGGCATACCAAGGACCGTTGGCTACTTCAATGCCATGGAGCATTCCTTGCTTGATATTGTTGGCGTGAAAATCATTCATTTTGGTGATTCCCGATGTTGCTCGGTTAGACCAATTAGGATGATTCCAAAACATAAAAGCACCTTGTTGATGAGCCGCCTCAATGGCTTTTTGAGCGGGCCATTTGATAGCAGCCTCACCAAATATTTGTGTATCAGTTGAGTTTTTAGCATCGCCTTCTATGTGCATCAGCTTATTGGCATCATTAATAAAAATAGCATTAATGTGTCCAACAGGCTCATAGCGAGTAATTTCGCTACCGCTCAGTACAATCACCTCGGAGCCCTTGGCTGATTCGGCCGCTTCATGGTGTGCTCGATTGCGGTCGGGATGGGGAATATCGGCAAGATGCGGCTGCCACTCTAAGTGTTCGGTTATCGCGATAGCATCCAACCCATCCTGCTGGGCTTCGGCCACACGTATATTGGGCCATACATGGCCATCTGAAAAAACGCTGTGGGTGTGCAGATCAACCACTAGAGTTTGGTAGGCTGTCGTATCTGGGAAGACTATGGCACGCTGATTTGACGGTTTAGGTGTGCTCGCTTTTTCATGCCCAATAACTGGCATTGCCAGACCAGAGAAGGCCACAAAAAAACTAAAGATTAGGCAGGATTTTACACTGTTCATTATCGACTCCTAAGGCTTCAATGATAGACGATTATCGCCTGTCGCTGTGACAGTAACACTACTGTTAATCGATAGACAACTATTGTGAAATAACATCATGAGATTGGAGAGTCGGTTGACTTCTTCGCCTAAACAAAAAAACCCCAGCCCGAAAAGGCTAGGGTTTTTCTGTCAC
>TARA_B110000008_G_scaffold280000_1_pt1 | contig 17719 bp, 12 predicted proteins | sample TARA_B110000008 | Tara Oceans TARA_B110000008 (sample SAMEA4396496) | marine metagenome | biome: Westerlies Biome; feature: [DCM] deep chlorophyll maximum layer (ENVO:01000326); material: water (ENVO:00002006), including particulate matter (ENVO:01000060) such as... | depth 40 m
CGGCGAAGAATCCTAATCATTAAGAGTTACCTATCAATATTATGTCTACGAATTCGCTTAAAAGCGTTCTTAGGAAAGTCCTTTCGCCTTATTAAATTCTCGCATCCTCTCCAGTACATCTATCCCCAATTGATCATATACATCTAATAGGTCAATCAGAACCCAATTTTCACGGATTAAGCCTTTTTCACAACGCCAAAAGTCGAGACTGCTGCGAATCATATTGATGAGCTGTTTATTGATCCCACTCACTCGATTACCTCATATTGGTGATACTAACAAAAAAAAGGGATTAAAAAAAAGGGGCCCGTAGGGCCCCTAAAGTCTAGATATAAATTTTCTATAATTAGAAGTTATAGGTAAGTCCCATACCCCAGGTTCTAGGACGACCCCAATTAGATTGGACAGATGCGACCGATTTTCCTTCAGCGACTGTGTTTGAAACGCCTGGACCAAAGACAACCGCACGATTCATTACCGCTTCGTCTTCTATATTAAGAATATAGGCCTCAACACGAAGGTTGTTACCAGAATCCCAGATCAACCGAATATCCGATTTAGTATGCGCATCCTGCTTTGCGGGGGCTACATTAATGTCATGGGCATAGTAATCGCTCGTGTAGGTACCCTGAAACATCGGTGTTAGAGTTCCCATCGCTCCCAAATCAAAGTCATAACTCACCTGAAAAGCAGAGGTAAATTCAGGTGCTAATGCTGGGCTATAACCGGTCAAAGACAGGCTATCAAGTGATCCGTTACCATCTAGATCTTGTTGACGACCACCTAAACTACCGAGGCCTGCCAAAGCAGCCATGTCATAGGTTCCAAATTCTGCATTTAGGTAGGCGAAGTTACCAGAGATATACCACTGATCAGTCGGTGCCCACTGAAACTCAACTTCAAGTCCCGACGCATCAACTTGACCGCCATTCATCGTATATTCAGACGCGCCGTTGTTGAGCACAATAAACGACTGCGCATGCATATCACTATAATCATTGCTGAACGCAGCGGCATTTAATATAAGCCGACCATCTTGCATGACTGATTTGATACCAAACTCTAGCGCAGTAACAAACTCAGGATCATAGAGCGCAGCATCAATTCCTTCCTCTGCTAACAAGGCGACAACGCCAGCATTGTTTGCACCACCCGCTCTAAAGCCGGTTGAAGCAGTTGCATAAATCATCATATCTTCATTGATATCTGATTCAATTGCTACCTTCCACAAAGTGTCATCCCAAGTATTGGTCGCACCTAATCTACCCTTCGAATCCTCGTTACTACGCAGACCAGCATTTACCCGAAGAGAATCAGAGATTGAGTAAGTCGCATTACCATAAACTGCCTTTGACTTTGATTTATACTCGTTATGGCCCCAAATATACTCAACAATAGTGCCATCACCACCATAATCGGAGCCGACCCAACCCCAGTCAGAATCTTGTTCAAACATATAGTAACCAAGAGTCCACTGAAGATCGCCGTCTCCATTAGAAATTAGCTGCATTTCAGTCGAAGTGTCATCCTGAGTAGAAACCCAGCCAATAAACTTTCCTGGATCATTGAGAGTTCCCGCATCACTGTAGTCAGAATCATAGAACTGAAGGCCATCGAACTCAGTTTCATTGTGAGTAAGCCTAACGCTTGCAAAATCTAAGTCATAGGTGATGTCTAAAGTAATCGATTCATCATCAATTTCAGCTGCAGAGCTTTCATTCCTAGACACATCCCAAGGACCAGCATCTTGCGTTGCACCAGCCTTTTGATAAACATGGCCAGACTGCATTACACCATCCACGAATCCACCGACCTGCTGATAACCCCATATCGCTGTTGAATTACTGTCTTTGGATGACTCAGAGTAACGCAACGTCGCTTCAAGTTTGTCACTTGGACGCCAGGCCATGGTCAAGCGGGTATAGCGTGTATCATTATTATCCAAATCGTCATCAGCGCCTTCTTTAAAGCTGTTGGTAATATATCCATCATGCTCATCTGTCATCGTCGCCAGCCGTATTGCTAAAGTATCTGACAGCGGAACATTCACAATTCCTTGTGTCTTTCGACGATTCTTATCTCCGATCAGAGTAGTCACCGAACCACTAACTTCATCGAAGTCTGGTGCTTTACTGTGGACATTTATCGCACCACCAAAGGTATTGCGGCCGTACAATGTTCCTTGAGGACCCCTTAGGACTTCGATCCTTTCGAGGTCGACGTATGAGCCTAGCGCTTGGGTTGAAGTAGCGACGTAAACTCCATCAAGGAAAACGCCTACAGTTGGCTCTCCTTCTGTACCAACATTGTTTGATCGAGTACCGCGCATCGCGATTCGAGCTTCATTGCCGGACATTCCCATACGCATACCAGGAACGACGTGCTCTAGCCGAGTGACATCTTCGATGCCTGCACGCGCAATCATTTCTGAGTTAAGCGCGGTGATAGATGCAGACACATCCTGAATACTTTCAGACCTTTTATCTGCCGTAACAATGACCTCTTCCATTAAGGATAGAGTGTCTGCTGCAAAAGCGTTGGATACAAAAAGTGATGAAATCGCTATTGCACAAGCCATTTTACTTTTATTTATTCTTAAAATTTCCATTCTAATTTCCCCAAATAATGTTATGAACTAGTAATTTAAGCCGAGGACGCGAGTTTTAAACGCGCCCCTCCAATGCCCACTGACGGACAAAAACCTAAAGACTGTGTATGTTGTACTTCGAATGCAAAATAAAGTCAAATATTTTTTAAATCTAAAGTAATAACACAAACCTATAGTAAAAAGGTACTGAAGGATTCTGCAACTAGAAACTATAGTCATTTCTTGCCCCCAAGGCACAAAGTCGATATCTTAAAGAATGGTAACAGCGCTTATAATTTTTATTGACGATAAAGTACGGATTTATGGATAACCGGGCAATTCTTATATTCTGTTTCATGGTTTGTAACATCAGTTTACTGACTGAGGCTACAAGCGCTGAAGAGCATAGTGAGTTAGTGCCTATTAAGAATACTGAATTTGTAACTCTGAAAGAAAATCCCCTTGCGAAACGCTTAATAGGACTAATTAGCCAAGTAGGTAAACTAAGTGTAGATGGACTAGATCAATATGCTCTTTTACTAACGCCAGAACACGGTATGCCTTCAGCAGGTTGGCCGGTAATTATTTTCAATCATGGGTTCCACCCACAACCATTTATGAATGGCCGACGCGCCATAGATGGCATCAGCGATCGTCCTGGTGACTATTATCGACAAATACCTGAGTCACTTGCACGTCATGGATTTTTGGTAGTTGTCCCTGATTATCGCGGCCACAACGATTCTGCAGGTATTGACTTTACGCTCCAAACAACCTCAGCTCACTGGTATGCGCGAGACGTATTAGGTATTGTCAATGCGCTGCAAAGTATTAATAGTATCGATAAAAATCATTTATTTATGCTTGGCCATTCTATGGGAGGTGAAGTTACACTCCATGTTGCCAGGGTCCTTGGTAACAAACTTAGTGGAGCAAGTATTTGGTCTACCCAGCTTCCATCCAAGATAGGTATGAAAGCTACAGCCGTAACACCCATGGCCACTCAACTTCAATTAATCAAAAGTCCCCTAAACATCCACCATGCCGAGGGAGACCAAACAACTCTCTTTGCAGACTCGGTAACATTAGCCGCTCAGCTTACTCAACTCAAAAAATCAAACAATCTTTACTCATATGCGAGTGACAACCATCTTTTTACCGATGATAACCTTCGCTTGGCAATAGATCGGGATATTACATTTTTTCGTTACATAATGGCTCTTAATAATAAAGGCGTTCAATGACCACCACGAACTCAGATAGCCCTAATATCTTTAGCCGTTATTGCGGCTACTCATGGAATTTAACCTACCATACAGTAATTTTTAAAGTGAACATTCTGCGATACAACGCATGTTGATTTTGCATTCGAAGTACAATACTATCCGTAAACAGCAATGATTTAGAAAAGCTCAACGTCGATTACTATGGATCTAACATCTGGAATGCATAATCTCAACTCCCTCATTTTACGGCACACAGAAATAGTACCGTGCAAAACCGCCTTTATTGACGCTCGCACTCCTGGAAGTGATAAAAAGGAGAACTTTTGCCTTATCGGAGCAGGGGTAGCAGAGAATCCAGATCAAGTAGTGCATATAATCCAACCCCATGGTTTCGATGTAGGCGCAGCGCGCCAGCCAAACGGTTGCAAAAACTCTCACCATAGCCATGATACAGAGGAGGTCTTCGTAATCCATCGAGGGGAGTGGAAGTTTACCTGGGGGGAGGACGGGACCGATGGTGAGACTGTTCTGAAGAGCGGTGACATTATATCTATCCCCACTCAAATGTTTCGCGGTTTTGAAAACGTTGGTGATGACAATGGATTTCTCCTCAGCGTCTTGGGCCATCTTCCAGATGGAACGCCCGGCAGTGTCACTTGGGCGCCCTATGTGTTCGACAAGGCCAAGGAATTTGGTTTAGTCTTATTAGACAATGGGCGACTGATCGATACCCATTCGGGCCAAAAGGTTCCAGTTAACCAAGAACTCTACACTCCAGTATCAGGCAAAGCGCTAGAATCTTTTGGAAGACTGACACTGGAAGATATGAAAAAAAATATTAAACGCAACGCTGAATACACAAGTTTGGATGCCGGAGGCTTGACTAATGAGCACGGCGCCTACGAATATGCGGTTATTGGCTCCGAAAATAATACTGAGAAAATGCCGAGAGGTAAGATAAGTCGCCCCCATAATTTTCAACTGCGACGATTAATACTTGACTGCGGTGCAACGATCAAAAACCATAGCCGAGAGGAGCCAGAAGTTTTGTTTGTGCATCGCGGTGCTCTCACAATCTCTTCCGATAAGGGTACCTTCATTCTTGGGCCTGGTGACCTATTTTCCTGCCCAGTTGGATTGTCTAGGCGTTTTTTGAATGCCGGCAATGAGCCAGCAGACGTGATCATTGTGCGTGGTGGTGATAATCCCATACCAGCCATATTTGATTGACAATCTAGCGTCGACTATAACTTAGAGCTAATTCGCATGGACAGAATGCAAAATCACTACGATAGCGCGCCCGGAGGCTCCGGGACAAACGGCGTGGGGATGATGGGTTTCGATGATGAATTTACAGATATCGTTGACTATATTTTGCGAATCACCTACCGGATTTGGGAAGGAAAGCAAATCGGACTCTGCTACGATTATTATTCCGATGACTGCCCGGTCTACACAATGGCCGGTATCACCATTGGCGCAGAGGAGGTGACTCAAAATACCCTTACTACCTTAGCCAGCTTCCCCGATAGAACACTAGTAGCAGAGAATATAATCTGGGGTGGTAATGATACTGATGGATTTCATACTTCTCACCTCATTAGAACGTCGATGACCAACTTGGGCAGCAGTGATATGGGACCTGCAACAGGTCATCAAGCGACTTTTTTTGTAATAGCTCACTGTATAGTCAAAGACAACAAAATCATCGAAGAGTGGTTGGTGCGCGACAATTATGCTTTGACTGAGCAACTTGGCTTGGATGTCCACGAGATCGCAGCCAAAAAAGCGTCTGAACCACCGCAAAAAAGGCTCGATGACTGGTATAAGTCTGAACTGAATCGTGTAGCCAGCACCGTAACTCATGAGAGACAGGCTTTTTCAGAATACAGCTCTCAGGATTCGGAAGGATTCATCAAAGCAATGATGCAAAATATTTGGAATGCTCGGTTAATAGGCGACGTTTTTCAAAGCTACTCACAAGATGCCCTACTCCATGGCTCCAGAAACCAAACATTAAAAGGGCATCAGCAAATTACTGCTTTTTATGCGCAATTAATTGGGACCATCACACAATTAAAGTTCTCTTTTGATTATTGTTGCTCCATTGAAAACGACGAGGGAGGTACAGACGTTGCCGTTCGATGGACCATCGCCGGAAATCATGGGGGATCTGGGCTCTACGGTGAGCCAACTGGAATCCCTTTACTCCTTCTCGGTGAGAGTCAATACAGGATCATCGACGGCCTAATTGCGGAGGAATGGACTGTATTTGATGAACTATCTCTTTTAGTTCAAATATATCGAGCAAAATTGAATGTGGTCGACTAAATATACATAAAAAGAAGAATAGACATGGAACTGCAAACATTCGGTGTGATTAATTGGTCAATATTAGGGTTGTACTTGTTGGGTAACATAATACTGGGCGCGGTTCTTAGTAAAAAAGTTACTAGTGCAGATGATTTTTTTGTTGGTCAACGAAATATCCCTTGGTGGGCTATTGGCGTTTCGGTGGTGGCCTCCTACGTGAGCGCTCTATCCTTTCTTGGTGGCCCGGCCTGGTCGTACACTGAGGGATTGAGAGTAATTGCCATTCACCTCAATTATCCGATCGTTATTTTTATCGTTATTGCCTTTTTTCTACCCTTTTTCTTTAATAGTGGTGTTGCATCAATATATGAATATTTAGAGCGCCGCTTTGGCGCAACGTCTCGAAGTGTTATTGCTATTATTTTCCTAGCGTCTCAGTGCTTAACCTCCGCAGCCATATTGTATGCGACAGCACTAGTACTTGAATTCATCACCGGTATGCCCGTCGTTTATGCCATCGTAATAATTACTTTGATCGCGCTCATTTATACCATAATGGGCGGTTTGGCGGCAGTGATTTGGACGGACGTAGTTCAGGCATTTATATTATTGGCTGGCGCACTGATCATTACCGTCTCTCTTATCAACAATCTGAGTCTTCCTTTGGATGAAACGCTTGCTCTATTAAAGTCTGAAGGTAAAACAAATCCTTTGAACTTTAGTTTTGATTCGACTCAGGTGAGCACCGTATGGACAGGCGTCATTGCCATGGCTCTATTCCATATAACCGTGTACGGCGCGAACCAAATGATGGTGCAACGCACCTTAGCGTCAAAGAATATTGGCGATGCAAAAAAATCTTTCTTAATGATGGGATATCTTGCCATCTTTATCTATTTTCTGTTTTTCCTACTTGGCATTCTGTTCTACAGCTACTACGGTGGTCGCGAATTTGAGAACGGCAACACAATCATTCTGCAATTCGCCTCATCGCTCGCCATTCCAGGACTCATGGGAATTATTGCCGCGGCAGTCATAGCTGCATCCATGTCCAGTCTAGACTCTGCGTTTAATTCTATGTCGACTGTAACGACCATTGATTTCTATCAAAAGTACGTAAAAACCGACGCTAGCCAAGAGCACTATCTTTTCGTCTCGCGACTATTTACCGTTTTCTGGGCTCTAGCTATTATCATTCCAGCCTTTATGTACACTAAAAGCAGTGGCTCCGTGCTAGAGACGCTGAGTAAGGTAGGTTCGTATTTTGTAGGCGCAAAATTAGCAATGTTTGGTCTTGGTTTTTTCTCCAAACATACTACTGAGAAAGGTCTACTGATAGGCGTGGTAATGGGGTTTGTCGTTCTCTGGTGGGTTGCCACCAATACCGACATCGCATGGCCATGGTATTGCGCTATTGGTGGTATTGTTAATATAACAGTGTCTATTAGCGCTAGTTTAATGATCAATGGACGCCAGACTGAGCACTCAAGGTACAGTATTCAGGGGCAGAAAAAATATTTTGCAGATAACAATCTCCCCGAAACAGACAACGGATGGTTTCTGGTTCCCGGAAGAATCGACAAACAAAGTTATTGGTTGCTGGTATTCTTCGTCGCTTCACTCGTTGCCTTATTTTTATTTAACTACCTTATCTGATAATTCGGGTTTAGTGTCATTTACGGTTCTCCCTCTGTGCTATAAGTAGAGGGAAGACCTCCTTTTTAAACTACTGTTGAGGCATTGCCGATGAGTAAAATTTTAACCAGCCATGTAGGCTCATTACCAAGAACTCAAGAAGTTGTTGATTACATTTTTTCACGAGAAAATCAGCTTCCATATGATGACCATAAGTTTGATGACTGTATGACTAAAAATGTGCTGGAAACGGTAGAGAAACAGCAACATGCAGGTATAGATATCGTCAGCGATGGTGAAACATCAAAAATATCCTATGCAACCTATGTTAAGGACAGATATACCGGATTTTCAGGCGACAGCCCTCGCAATCCTCCTAAAGATCTGACACTTTTCCCAGGCTTTCTCAAAAGACTTGCCGACGGTGGCGGGACACCACAGTATGCTCGGCCAATGTGTAATGGTGACGTTAAATCGAAAGGTCAGGGAGAGCTACAAAAAGATATCTCTAATTTAAAGGCGGCAATGGCCGCAAATAGAATAGAGAGAGGCTTTATGAATTCTGCATCCCCCGGCGTTATCTCTTTATTTTTACAAAACAATCATTATGCAACCAGGGATGCTTATCTAGCAGCTCTAGCAGATGCTATGCGAGATGAATATGAAACTATTGTGGCGTCCGGATTAGACTTGCAATTGGACTGTCCCGACTTGGCTCTTTCTAGACACATGCTTTTTAATCACTTATCAGATTCAGAGTTTATAAAGATTGCTGATTCGCATGTGGAAGCACTCAATCATGCGCTAAAAAATATACCGGAAGAAAAAGTCAGGATTCATATTTGTTGGGGTAACTATGAAGGTCCTCACTGTTGTGATATTGACATGAACAAAGTGTTTTCTACTTTAATGAAAACCAAAGCGCAATATATTCTATTTGAAACGTCTAATCCACGCCACGCCCATGAATGGACGGTTTTCCGAGATCGTAAAAATGAAATACCTGATAATAAAATACTAGTACCCGGGGTGGTAGATACCACTACTAATTTTGTGGAACACCCTGAACTGGTAGCAGAGCGCATTCAAAAGTTTGTTGATATTGTTGGCTCAGAAAGAGTAATAGCAGGGTCTGACTGCGGATTTGGTACTTTTGCTGGTTTTGGTGCGGTAGATCCAGATATTGCATTTGCTAAGTTAAAATCACTGTCTGAGGGCGCCGCACTCGTAAGTGGTCGTGTATGAGGTATGAAGCAAAGATCTCTGTCCAGCCATCTTACTTTTTGAGGCTTTGCTAATATTGGTTCAGTGGAGTAAATCTTTTTTGTAGGATTTACATAGTGATTTCTAAAACATAGCAACAAAATACTGAGAATCGCTTGCCTAAAACAAGGTTAAGGAAAGTTTTGATGGCCACCATTCGCAAGATTGCGGAATGAAAACTCTCGGTGATACCTTCGAAAGTTGATCATGCAGCCATTCTGTATGAAATAGAGGAGAACCTAAAAAATCCCCGCGTTTCTGCAAACATCGGTTTGCCTAAAAATACCTAATAATAAGCTGGCCAAGACAATTTATATCATGAAAATACAAAAATATTGGAGTCATTGTTTTGAGTCTTTGGAGAAACCATAGATGATCAAAATTGAGAAAGAAGGTATTCCTGAAGAATGCGTGCTCGAAATAGGCCACCAAGTCAGAGAGGCAGAGGTGGGCATCTGTCACGGTATTTCAGATCGCAGCGGCACTCATATACTTGCTTTGCTTCAAAGGCTCCTCGAGTGGAGTAGTCAAACAGTATCGGCCACTCGACTGCGGGCCCCACGCCACGTAAGCATAGTCTTGTCGCTGGCTTGTCTAGCATTGGTTGGTGGCTCTAACGGACACACTTCGGATGATGTCCGTACACAAAGTAAGCATCCCGTTGTCAGGCAGGCCTTTGCGCGTTGGGCGTCCCCAACCCTCGATTCGCTCGACGCACTATCCATTGAAACTCTGCGCCAGCGAAACTATGCTGCTGACATTAAAATACAGCAATCTCTTGTGCCCAAAATTGCTACCGACGGTCAGCAGCGCTATTTTGTTAGCTATCTCTCGGATGGTTTACAGGTTTATGTGCGAGTCGATGTGCCATCGACAGAAGCGCCAATCGGGGGTTATCCATCAGTGGTATTTGTACATGGATGGGTCGGCGAGCAAGCGGCACCGACGTATGATTTTGAGCTAAACAATGCCTCCGCGGCCGCGGCGGTTATCGAGGCTTATGTGAATGCAGGTTTTGTGGTACTGACACCAGGGCTGCGCGGCCACGGCACAATCTCTGGGCGCGCAGCCGGAGGATTGGAGTTTTTACACACTTGGGACAATCGCAGTTACCTATCGCCTATGTTTTATGCCATCGATGTACTCAATCTCATCGCTGGGCTGGAGTCTCTCGAGTATCTCGACTGGCAGGCGTGGGGTCGTGAACCACGTCTCGATCGGGCAAGAATCAATATCGTGGGCTATTCTCAGGGTGGCGATGTGGCGTTAACAGCGTTAGCCATCGCTGGTGCAAATAGTACTCTGAAGACGTCCATTCATGCCGCGTCAATCTGGGCTGGATGCTTTGCCTCGCGTTTAGAGCAGGCATCCATCTATGGTCCGATGCAAGATACCGCGATGGCCTTTACCGCTGGCGATGGTCGTTGGAATGGCAGTGCCAGCGCTGCCGACGGGAGACGCAATGCAGATTTTGTATTTGCATTCCCAAGTGACTGGATCGTCAACCCATCACCAGCTAATTGGACGTGGCAGGCAGAAAATTGGCAATTGCCCACGGTTGAGGCATCGCTGCGTAAAACCTATTCCGAAATGTATGCGCACTACCGAGCTGGAATTGCTGACATAGGGGATATTCAGTACAACCTAGCGCGCAATGAGCAGGGCTCATTAGAAGTCTTTCATGCAGCGGGTTTGGAGGAGCAACTCAAGCGACTCGGTGGTTATCATGCTCCACAATATCTGACTGAGCCGATCAATCTGCATCACTCCGACAGAGACTTTTACTCGCCGGCAGATTGGAATGCCGATCTAGCAGAGCGCGTAAATGCTGCTGGCGGCAAAGTGTATGACTTCGTTTACCCGGGCACTAATCACCAACTGGCAGTGAGTTCTCAGGACTGGTTTTCGCCTGCTGGCACAGTTGACGGACTCGCTAAGATGTTAGAGAGAGATATCATGCTATTTAGCAGGGAAGAGGCGCGGTAGCCTCGCACTATTTAAATGAGTGGGCGGCCGCCATCGACAGGAATAACACAGCCGGTAATAAACGTCATAGTTGTCGAAAGAGCCACAACAGTATTCGCTACATCTGATGCATTTGCTATACGTCCTAAAGGTGTCTTATCTATCTGCTCTTGCATATAGGCGGGGTCTGCGCGGCTAGCATATTCGCCTGCCACCCAACCTGGAGCAACGGCCACAACACGAATACTCGGTGCTAAAGCTCGGGCTAAAGACATAGTCATAGAATTCATAGCTGCTTTGGATGCGCAATAGGCTATACTACTTCCCACCGCTGTGGTCCCAGCGATAGACGATATATTGACCACTAACCCTTCCCCACTTCTAGCCAATAATTTCTGAAAAGCACGCACACAGGCAAAAGAGCCTCGGAAATTAGTTGCAAAGATCCTATCTATATCGTCATCTTGCAGGCTATTAAGATCCTGATGCGGCACCACCTTAGTAACGCCCGCATTATTGATAAGAATATCTAACCGTCCCATTTCTACTTTGATTTCGTCAGCAAGAATATTCAGTGCTGCGCTATCCAGAATAGGGATATATTTAGTCACATGTCCATCACCAGGCAGAGATTCGCAAAGCTTCTGTGCTTTTTCAAAGTTACTGTTGTACCCAACAATGACTTTTGCTCCGACAGATGCATAAGCCAAAGAGATTGCCGAACCGATCCCTCCTGAAGCACCCGTAATTAACACAACTTCTTCAGCTAATATTTTCATTTTTGTTTCTCGAAAGATGCTTCAACTATCGTACCCTAATAAAAATTAGGCTTTTTTATATCTTCTTACACGAAGATCCGCCTGTGCTTTATGACCCGCAAACCCCTCTAAATCGCAAAGTCTGGAGCAATATTCACCGATTTCAACAGTCGCTTCTTTGGTAACACGCTGATAAGTGCATGTTTTAATAAACTTGCCCACCCAAAGGCCACCAGTATAACGGGCTGCCTTGTTTGTCGGTAAGGTATGATTAGTCCCTATAACTTTATCCCCGTAAGCGACATTTGTTTCTGGCCCGAGGAAAAGTGCGCCAAAATTAGTCATATTATTTAAGAAATACTCTGGATCTTTGGTCATAACCTGAACATGCTCAAATGCCAGATCATCAGCTACTTCAAGCATCTCCTCATAGGTATCGCAAACAATAATTTGCCCATAATCCCGCCAGGCTTGCCCCGCTATTTCAGCCGTCCTAAGCGTTTCCAACTGCCGTTCAACTTCAATGATGGTCGCTTTTGCAAATACTTCGCTATTAGTGAGCAAAAATGCTGGTGAATTAACCCCATGCTCCGCTTGCCCTAAAAGATCAGTTGCCGCCATTTCGGGGTCGCAAGCAAACTCGTCAGCAATAATAAGAGTCTCTGTTGGACCGGCAAGTAAATCGATACCAACTCGACCAAATAGCTGGCGCTTAGCCTCTGCTACGTATGCATTACCCGGACCCACAATCATATCGACTGCCGAGATAGTTTCTGTACCTAACGCCATGGCTCCGACTGCCTGAACACCCCCAAAGCAATATATTTCATCAGCGCCAGCCAGTGCCATGGTCGCGACAATTGCGGGATTAGGCTTTCCGTTAAACGGCGGTGCGCATGCAATGACGCGCTTCACTCCGGCTACTTTAGCCGTCGCTACGCTCATATGCGCAGACGCCACAAGCGGATACTTACCGCCTGGGATATAACAGCCAACACTATTCATCGGTAGATGCTTATGCCCTAAAATAACACCAGGACGCGTTTCAACTTCGACATTTTTCATAGAATCTAGTTGTATACGGGCGAAGTTCTTTACCTGTTCCTGAGCAAATTTAATATCATGTAGCGTACTTTCCGGCAGACTGTCGATACACGCCTGTATCTCATCTTCGGATAATCGGAAGTTTGGAGGAGACCAGTTATCTAATCGTTCCGATACCTCGCGCAAATGAATGTCGCCATGTTCAGTAATTCCTTGCAGAATGCCGTCTACGATATCTCTAACTTGATTACCAGCTTCACGGCTCTGCTCTTCTGAAATACCTTTTTTCAAAATCGTTATCATTCGTTTAATTTTCACTCCATATTATTGTTTTTTTGGTTTGATTAGTCGGTGCTGATCGATACTATTAATAATTGACTTCGTAGTCAATTATTAATAGCATCTGTAGAGTCCTAGAGATTAGACGATCTAAAGCGCGGTTAGTAATGCTGGTTATTAGACCGTCAGGTGGAGCAGAGCTATGCAATTATCTAGAAGAGAATTTCTCGAAGTGCTCGCCGCCACCGGCATGGCCACTGCTACCAGTTCTGCCGTAAGTGCTAAGCCTAGACACAAAGCGAAATCTCCTGCAGTGGAAGGGCGACAAATAGATGTCACAGATCCAGGTTGGACCCAAAGAACCAATATTCGCCAGCCTAACATTGTGCTTGCCGTTTTAGACGATATTGGTTTCGCCGATTTAAGCTGTTTCGGCTCCGAGTATGAAATGCCATTTTCTGAGTCTATGGCAAAAAACGGAACAAGATTCAATAATTTCCATGTCACAGCAGTTTGCGCACCCACCAGAGCGTGCCTATTTACCGGCCGGAATGCCCATTCTGTTGGCGTTGGCAATATTGCCGAGTGGGCTCAAAAAGGCGAGCCAGGCTACAAGGGCTGGATCCGCCAAGACGCGACAACTATGCCGGAGGTATTAGCTGGGCACGGCTACTACACTAGCGCCTGTGGGAAATGGCATATGACACCGCTGGAGGACCAAAATGGTACTGGGCCTTTCGAGCACTGGCCAACAGGTCGTGGATTTGACCATTGGTATGGCTTTCACGGTTCTGCCGTAGATCACTGGCATCCAGAATTGTTTGAAAATGTATCGCCTACCTACCCCGAAAAGAGTAAAGACTATCACCTCAGTGTCGATCTAGTAGACAAGTCAATTAGCTATATCCAAAATCATCTAGCTGCAGCCCCCGAAAAACCTTTCTTCCACTATATCGGTTTTGGTGCCTGCCATTTCCCACTGCATGTACCACAATCAAATATTCGGCGCCAAAGTGGTAAATTTGATGACGGCTATGATATCGCTAGGCAAAAACGTTTCGACCGACAAAAGATACTGGGTATTATCCCTGAGAGTGCGAGCCTTCCAGAAGCCAATGGCAATCATATTAAATGGAATAATCTCAGCGCCGATGAACAGCGTTATGCAGCACGCACACAAGAGGTCTACGCCGCATTTCTAGAGCACACTGATGCACAGATGCAACGGCTAATACAGGCGCTCAAAGATGAGGATGTGTATGACGATACCATTATTATATTTACCTCTGACAATGGGGCTACAGCAAGTGCCGGACGCAATGGAATGCATGACGTCAGGCGAGGAAGCTACCTTGGAGAGCCCTGGGCAGAAAGGCTGGCGAATATTGATCTACTCGGCGGTGAACTGTCCCAACCAGCCAATGTAGGAGGTTGGGCACAGGCTAGTAATACGCCATTAAAATGGTACAAGAGTGATACCTATGAAGGAGGTATCAGATCGCCTCTTATAGTCACATGGCCAAACGGAAACCTACCTAAGGGGCAGATTAATTCTCAGTACCATCATGCGATTGATCTGTTACCTACGCTACTCAACATGGCCAATCTCGAGATGCCCGCTACACACGAAGGCCATCGCTCACTAGATCTTCAGGGTACAAGTTTTGCCTATACCTTTGATAATCCGAATGTGGCGACTCGAAAAGGCCCCCAGTACTACGAAACTCTGGGCGACAGAGCGATGTGGAAAGATGGCTGGAAAGCAGTTACCAGACACGTTAAAGGCCAGGATTTTAAGCAGGATCTATGGGAGCTTTACAATACCGCTCAAGACTACTCGGAGACTATGAACTTAGCTGACGCTGAGCCTGAGCGCTTAAGCGAACTTATAGCGCTCTGGTATACTGACGCGCAGCGTTATGATGTTTTACCTTTAGAAGATGATACTCTAAAACTCTACAAGGCGTCTGTGCCACAACCACGCTCTACGCATGTCTTCTTCCCTGGCATGACGCGTCTCGATCGGCTGAGTGCCCCTGATATCTATAATTATAATTCTCTCATAACCGTCGAAATGGTGGTCCAAACACGAAGTGTCAATGGCGTGATCCTCGCTTCCGGAGACAGTAGTAGCGGTTATGAACTATTTGTCCAAAATGGTTATCTACATATCGTGTATGTCTATACCAGGGATACGATTTATAGCTTCAAATCCCGCCGAAGAATCCCCCTCGGTGAGCACAGACTAACGGTCGAGATCAGTAAAACCGCTGCTGATTCCGCGATTGCCAAAGTGGCCTTAGGCGAGCAGAGTTTAGGGGTGATGCTGCTACCAAAACTCTGGCCCATCTATACACCCAACTCGGGCATTCGCTGTGGTGAAAACCGCCATGCGCCCATTAGTCGTTCATACACATCGCCGTTTGTATTCAATCAAGAGCTAAAGCGCGTCACTGTGGACATCGAGATGAGCTAGGTAATTATAACCACTATACTAACTTTTAGGTTAACGAGGATAAATCATGGATTGGACCGCCAAAAATCAAAAGAACAAAGCGATTGTATGGGACTATTGGCAGCGTATGAATAGCGCCAGACCCAATGAAGTTAAAGGTATCTGCGAGAAAGCTTTTCATAAAAATGTGAACTGGAACGGATCTCAGCCTTTCAATCAGATCCGCGGAGTTGATGCTCTGATCAACCGGTTTTGGGAGCCATTATTAAATGCTTTCCCCGATATAAAACGTGTTCCCCATATTTTGATGGGTGGATTGTCCGATAATGAAGAATGGGTATCTGGTTATGGCTATTTAACAGGCACTTTTGTTCATGATTGGCTGGGTATACCCGCCACAGGAAAGAAAACACATATTAATTTTGGTCAGTTTTTTGTTATGCGTGATGAAAAGATAGTGGAGAGTTATGTGATCTTCGATATTCTCGGTGTCATGAAGCAAGCCGGCTTTCAGGTGCTACCCCCAGCGCAGGGACAAGAGGGAGGAAAAGTCGTCAAGCCCGATGAAAATGGCATTCTTTTAATGGAACAAGATGATCTAGAGACCCGTAAAACACTTCAGTTGGTTGACGCGATGGCCACAAGCATGGGCTGGTACAACAGAAGCCGAGATATGGAAGATATGAGTACAATGCAACATCAATATTTTTGGCACCCTGACTTCCATTGGATGGGTCCAACAGGTATTGGCTCTTCGCACACAATTGAGGAATATAAGGATTTCCATCAGAGGCCATGGGTGCTGGGATTCGGTGATAGAGAAATTAATGAAAAGCCTGGTGGACGTTTTATGGGCTATTATGCAGAGGGTCAATTTGGTGCGCTTGGTATTTGGGACTCTAAATTCTCCGTACATCATGGAGAATATCAAGGTGTTGCCAGTACTGAAAAGATGATGACGCTTCGTGACTTCGACTGGTATAGGCGTGAAGGGGATCATCTTGTTCAGAATTGGATCCCCATCGATTTGATTGACTTGTTCATGCAGATGGGAGTAGATCTATTTGATCGAATGCATCGCCAGCATGAACTTAGAAAGCGAGGAATCGACTGGTGGGATCCGCCAATTAAAGGATTCGACTCAAGTATCAGTTCAATGAATCCTCGTAAGTTTTGATTTACATGTGAGTCAAGAGCACTAATCTGCAAAAAACGCCGTTTTAGAGTGGAAATAGTATTAAGAAAGTGTCTTAACCGTAATTACAAGAAGCACTATAAATGACTTCTAGAAAAGGATAAGTTTATGCTTACACGACGTCGTTTTCTTATAAATAGCGGCGTAACGGGCGCATCCTTATTTGCGTCGCCAATGCTTATGGGAAGTAGCCGTCTGTCTAATACATCTGGATATCGCGCGCTTGTATGTATTAACTTGGCCGGCGGTAATGACTCTTTCAATATGCTAGTTCCATCTAATACGGAGCAGTATTCGGCGTACTCAAATGCTCGTGGTAATCTGGCATTAAGCCGTAGCAACTTACTTGATCTGACTGGTCACACTGCAGCAGGTAGGTCCTACAGCTTGCATTCAGGTATGCCCGAGCTTAGAGCGCTTTATGATAATGGCGAAGCAGCGTTTGTAGCGAATGTCGGCACTCTAAGTAGACCCCTTAGTGCGGCTGAGCTTAAGTCTGCTGTTGACTTTGGACGTTTACAATTATTGTCACACTCCGGCCAGATAAGTCAGTGGCAAACTGCTTCATCGCACTTAGTTGCATCATCAGGATGGGGTGGTCGTACTGCCGATGTGTTACAGGGTATATTTCGAACTGGCGACATTCCTATAAATCTATCAATGGCTGGAGCCAATATCTTTCAGCTTGGCAAAAAGACTTTTCCCTGCGACTGTGAGCCTCCAAAAATCCTTTCGGCAATCTCCACGCGCCCTGTTGGGATCGATTTCGATTTTGTAACCAGTCAGTTAGCCAAAAAAGCACATCGCGATTTGTATGGCGCCTCCTTAAACTGGCCGGAGACTGCTATTACTAAAGATACAAAAAATGGTTTTGGAACCCATGGCCAGCGAGAAAAGTCCCCAGATTTACAAGTAAAATTCGCTCAAGACCATTTTTCCCAGCAGCTATCGACAGTAGCACAAATCATCTCAGAACAAGATCCTGCGAAGCCAGCTCGG
>TARA_B110000008_G_scaffold279758_1_pt1 | contig 17585 bp, 10 predicted proteins | sample TARA_B110000008 | Tara Oceans TARA_B110000008 (sample SAMEA4396496) | marine metagenome | biome: Westerlies Biome; feature: [DCM] deep chlorophyll maximum layer (ENVO:01000326); material: water (ENVO:00002006), including particulate matter (ENVO:01000060) such as... | depth 40 m
GGCGACCGAAGAGGTGGCGGCGACAGAGACGCACATGATCGAGCCCAAGGACGACCTCCTCGTCGTGAACCACGCGGTGAAGGTTCACGCCCTCCTCAAAGAGAACCCAGAGAATTCCGTAAATCACGTGGTAAAGGCTCTGGACACGCTCACAACCGACCCCCTCGTGATTTGATGGGCAGAGATAAAGAGGATTGATCGAGCAATCGAAGAGGTGTGTCGGGATGGGTGCAGAAGATCACTACCTCGATGCAGTAGAAGCCTATGACGAAGGGGACCTTGAGGCAGCCTATGCCTCGGCCCGATTAGCCGTCGATGATGACCCGAACCACGTCGATGCCTGGCAATTATGTGCTGAATCAGCACTGCCAAAAAAAGGCCAAAGCCCAACACTAAAGGAAGCTGCCAAATCTCTCGCGGCAGTGAAGAAAATCATTGCACTTGAGCCAGACCGCACTGCAATGTGGTTCCTTGGTGGACGGTTGTTAAGCGATGAACTGGGGTTGCTCAATGAAGCACTCGATTGGTGGCAGCAACTCCGACATCACATGCCAGAGGAAGTCACACCGCTGGTTGAACAAGCGACCCTCCTAGCAGACATGGGGATGTACACTGAAGCAAGGTACAGACTCGAGGCCATCACTGAGGAAAACATGGACGTCAGTGGCCAACAATATGCAAAGATTGGACAATTGCACAAAATGGTCATGGCAGCGTCAATGCAAGACAGTGCTGAATTTTTCAAACCATGGGAAAAACACCACAATGGCTGGGGAGCCATTGAAATGAAAATGAACAAGCCTCCCGTTTCAGAGAGTTTTCTCTTCATGATCACAACCGTTCCAGTGCTTCTTCTCGAAGTGTTGTACTCCAACAGGTTCGTTGAGCAAGGGTGGGGTGGTTTCTGCCTCACTACACTTCTTATTTTTGCAACGGTGCTTCTCGGCATGCGCTTCAGTCGACGCATGTTCCGAAATGTCAACCGCCCTGCATTCAATCTCCTTCGTGCTATGAATTTTGAAGCATCCACGGGATACACTGTCATTCACGAAGAGATCAGAACTTCAGTTCTTTACTCATACATCATGCAACGTAAGCCAAAAGCTTGGCAAGAACGTATGTTGAAGATCATCGAAGACAAGACCAAATTGCCAGGCGGTTGGAAGCATGAACTCCCCGATTTTGATTCTCATCTTGATGAAATAGGCCATATTGAAGAACCGGAAAAAGAATCATTTTCGAATTTTGAAGAAGAATGAGATGCGCTGGCATCGTGGCTAGGTTCGTGTGCACATCACAATAGCGCTCAGTACGTGAGTTGAACCTCAGATACCGTTGCTAAAGCAATGACGCCAGGTGGCCCACTCCACTGAATGCCCTCATCTGGCACAATAAGAGCCCCGTCTCCTTCTTGGTGACCAAGCACCGCTTTTACGGACCCAAAGGAGCAATACAATTCGGCATTTTCGATCAAGACCTTGACGAATCCAGTTACCATTGGCTCATCGCCTCCCATTTCCTGATCTAATTCCTTGAGGTAGGACGCATCAAGCAATCGTGTTCCTGCTGCTGCAAAGAACACGCTCACATCGTGTCCGTCTTTCACCGCTTGTGCGGCACAAGCAAGGCCGACAATCGATTTCATTGGATCATTTCTTGGTTCGGATACAAACTTGACAAAGACACTCTTTCCCATATCCTTTACAGGACCAAGCGGAATATCAACATTCACTCTGTAAAGACAAGAGATTCATGGCTCACGCTAAATGGATCAACGCCAAACATGGCGCGTTCACGCTTATTGCTGGGACTGAGCGTACTGTTCAGCATACTGTTGAGCATACGTTGCAGCTGTCGCTTCGTCATAACCTTGGCTCACGAACTGCTGGTAGTACTGTTGGTACACCGCATTATCCACTGCAGGTGCAGCCGCTGCTGCTGGAGCTGCTGCTCCAGCCGCTTGGGCTGCGTACTGTTGAGCGTAGGTGCGTGCGGTCTCCTCAGGGTAGCCCTGTGCGATGAGTTGTTGCACGTATTGTTCGGTAGCGTCAAGTTGAGCGGATCCATAGCCAGCAGAGCTTGCTGCGAAATCCTTGATCGTGTCGTCGCCACCGGCGCCGCCCTTTCGTAGGAACACGAGGGACAAGAGAACGATGATGATGAGAGCACCAACTGCAAGGCCGATCGTGGTCGTCGAGAAGTTGGCTTCTGAGCCATCGGCATCGCCGGTTTGAGCAGGCGCGTTCCATTCACCGTTCTCAAAGGTCCATGCTCCGCTCCAAACACACTCGCCATCGCTGTCGAGGACGAATTCGCCTCCAGCAGCAACAGCATCCACAGGTGCTTCAAGACCTTGACAGGCTGGTAACTGAATCTCAATCCACTTGATCGTGACCCAACGCTCATCATCGCCTTCGTAGATCTTGATGTAGATTCGTTGGCTTTGGGATTTGTTGGTGTACATGTCCTCGAGAGAGAGGGTAAGGTCGAACGTCTCTGTGTCCCCAATCTTGTTGGTTTTGTCCCATGCACCGATGAGGCCGAGGTTGTACTTATCGACTGCACTGGCATCGAAGTCTTCTGTCACAAAGGCTGCTTCCACATAGACATCGCCGTTCTCGGCTCCTGAAAGTACAGTTCCTGAGATGGTCACTGTATCGCTGTCCACTCGGGATGCGTTGAGGGAAGCGTCAAGTTGGACAACCGGCTCTTCATCGCCAAAGCCATCTGGGACCACGACGAAGTACATTCGGTACTTTTCTGAGAATTTACCGGCTTTATCATAGACGATGAGTTCAATTCGGATTTGGTTCTCTGTTGTACCGCTTGGATCGACTGTCACGTTGCGGAAGGTGTAAGCCCAAGCCCCGTCACTGGAAGCAGATTCTTCGAAGGTGTGGCCGTCAAGACTGAACGAATCATCACCGTATGGTGCATCGAAGAGAACCTTCCATTCATAGGTCTCAATGCCACTTCCTTCGAGGGCGTCGAGGTCGGTTGAATTGCTTGCATCAAAGTGGATGGTCACTTCGCCGTCTTCATCAAGGATGATGCGGTTGACGTCCCACTCGGTGTTCGAAACGGTCTTGGTTCCAACGTATTCTACGAGGTCTGTGTATTCATCACGGATGTCGATTTCAGCTTCTGCTGTTGGTCGATACTCGTCTGCATACACGTCGTTGGTCTCAACGGTCACCTCAATCACTCGAGAGTGCCCAGCATCATCGTGGAGCATCAAAGTGATGGTCCACTGTTCGCCTTGAGCGCAACCTGTTGCAGAGGAAAGGTCTGTCTTACAGAAGTTCATGGTAGGCATAGCATCGGTGATGTGTCCTGTCATACCGGTTGCCATGGTCGAACCGTCCCATGAGGTTGGCCCGGATACAATCCAATCAGTATGGAGGGTTTCGGTTGTGGTTGTGCTGTAGGAGAAGGTGAGGTCTGCATCACTCTTCATGTAGCGCAATTCGTAACCACCAGTGCTCGGGTTGATGCCCGGAACTTGATCGTTGATCTTCATGTCCAAGCCGTTACCAAGCGTTCCAAACCCTTCTGGATAAGGCGTCACTTGGTAAGCAAGCATGTTTCCGAGAAGCGGCAGTGTGGAACTGTCTGCTCGCTCAGAGTGGGTTGAAACATCCATGGTAGAAACAATGAGTCCACCAGAGTAGTAACTGCAAACACCAAGCATTGTGTCTTGGATATCGTCGGCATCCCGAATCAAGCGCTGGAAGTATCCACCGTCTTCCATGTATCCATTGCAGGTCACAGGGACGTTGTTGGCGCTCACTGACTTGGTGTTGAGTACAGCCTGTGCCACGGTCGAATCTGCATCGAAGCCCTGGAAGGCGTTGAGGTCAACGTTGTCCATGAGTGGGTGGTAAGGATCGGCGAAGTCTGTGCCTGCAAAGTCAATCTGAGACTCAGGCGTGTTTCGGCTTTGCACATCCAAGCCAAACGGTAGACGGCCTGAGAGGCCTTGGTCAACACCGTAGATTTGGCTGCCTTGTGGGCCGAGGTGAGCCTGCACGGTACCACCAGCGGACATGAAGCCCTCAAGGGTGGTCTTGTGTGCGGTTGAGCCCAACTTCTGGTAGTAGCCACGACCACCGTTCTCGATGTCCTTGGCAGAGATATCGTCTTGCCAAGGCAGCACGATCTTGTCGTAGTGGGTGAACCAACCGGCGTCAAGGTATGTGTCCCAGTCGTTGATGGTGTATTGGGTGTAACTCATACCGAGGATGTCGAGGTCTTCCTTGATGGCGTTGGTTCGGACCGACGTATCCGAAAGGATTGCAACATCGACGTGGTCTGCAAAGGTAGCGTGGAAGTAACGAACGTTTCCTGACGGGTTACCGCTTGCCAACTCAGCGTCGAAACTGATGTTGTAGGTGTGACCGTCCATCCAGCCGTTCCATGGCGTGAAGGTCACGTCGATTTTCTGGTGAGAGTCCAAGGATTGTGAAGGACCAGCCGTGGTGGTATGGGCCATGCTTTGGGTTGTCTCATCATAGATGTTCATGTTGAACGTGTAATCGCCTGCAAGCACACCGTTGGTCGCTTGGAAGGTCCAGTCGTGAGTGAATGAACTGTCGATTGGCATCACACATTCTAGGATTTGGTCGTTCAAGCACGACAGTGTGTTCGGCTTACCAAGGGTGATATCAACGGATTCAACATTGAAAATCACTCGCTCAATGTTGTTCGAAGTGGAGATTTCGCGGCCATTGAACCAAGGCTTACCTGCCGTAGTGTTGTCAAAGATGGACTCGACTTCGATCATGTACACGCCAGAAAAGAATTCGTGGCTTGCAATGACATCCACGCTGGAGTCTTCTGCGTCAACGTTGGTGCGAGAGATGGTGTATGCATTGTCTTCAACGAAGGTAAACTCTTGCAGAGAAATGTTGTTGAACGCAACACCCTTGAAGCCGTCATTCACTCCGTTTCTTCCGTCATCATCGGATTGGAATTCGAAGTTGATGTCGACCACGGAGCCTGACAAGGACATGCACTCATAGCCCCAGTTGATCGAACTGGCGTCCGAAGTGTTGAGGACGTACAAGTGGGTCAAGTCAATTGAGGTTGTTGCCACAAGGTCGTTGGTGTTGAAGAACACGTTGTAGTTTCCACCGGTTCCATCGGTGCTTGATTCGTCTCCGATGTAAGAGATTTCAGCATTGTCGATTGGCTCTGAGGCGTTGACGATGTTATCGCCGTTTTCGTCAACTTGACAGGTGCCGTCTTCGTTGTAATCGTTCCATTGACCGACCAGCACACCGGAGTAGGTTGCGCCGTCCCGAAGGATATCGAGGGTCATTGCAGCGTAATCATTCACGTCCACAATCGAGGTACCATCGGAATCAATACCGTAGAAGGTATCTGCATAGTACTCGAAATTCAAGGAAACGAAATCGCCGCTCATCGAAGTCAAGTCAATGTCTGGGATGGTGAGCGTTTCGTTTGCCCATGCGTCGCCGTAGCCGTTCGCACCGGTGTCACATGGGTGTCCGAACCAGTATGCGTTGTTGTTGAAGATCTTGTCCTGACAGGTGTTTTCGTTGTAGATGACCCCCTTAGGGTTGGCGCTTTCTTCGTATCTGTACCCGTTTGCGCCACCTTCAAAGTCCTCTTCGCATAATGCAGTTGGCGTACCACAGTACACGTCTGATGGTGTTGCAGAGAATACAGTAGCCGTCACATCGAAGTCTACTTCGGTGTTCCCGTAGTTGTTGGTTGCCACTTCGATGTCAAAGAGACCTTCTGCATACAATCCGCCTGGATTGAAGTTTTCAATCCCTTCAACCATCGGGTCGTAGAGGTTGAATGGAGTGATGTAACCCACCAATTCATCGTTTTGTGATTGCTCATCCCAGCTGTTAGCGGAAAGACTTGCAGAAATACGGTAGGTGGTATCGTTCAACAAATCAGCAGTGATCGAGGTCGTGTACTCTTGACCTGGGCCGAGGTTGTTCAGGTTGATTGTGGTTTGTTGGACCTGAGGGTTAGCAAGGAAGGCTGTGTTTTGCTTCCAAATCGTCAAGTTGTCGACTGCATACCCGTCTCGTCCTGTCCAGCGGCTTTCGTTGTCATCAGAAATCGAACCTGTAAATCCTGTGCGGAAGCGGAAGCGGATGTCGACTGTTTCGCCAGCCCATGGGCTTAGGTCGAATGAACCGAGGCCTTCTTCCGTGAAGTTGTTCCAACCGTAGTAGGTACCTGCGGAATAGATTCCATAGTAGTAGATTCCTTCAGCAACGCCACCGATGGATTGCTTGTATTGTCGGTCAAGGTCAAAGCCACCCCAAATGGAGTCGCCAGAAGCACAAGCACCAGAGATGAAGGCCTGCTGTGGGCAAGAAAGAATGTCCCAGCCAGATTCAGCGCTGCCGATCTCAATCATGGCCACATCGTCCCAGACATCACCTGCGAGGTAGTTTCCAGTTTGATCAACGCTACCGAGAACGCCGTGACCGAGGTGTTGGAAGAGTTCAACGCTCATGAAAGCTCGATCTGAGCCGCTCAAGTCCACGTTTTCGAGGACCATTGCGTCGTCCCAATTTTTGTCATAACCTGACCAAAGTACGCCAGAATCGTTTGTCTTGTAATGCCCTGCCCACATAAAGTCGGTTGGGTTTTGATAGTTTGCCGAAACGTTAGGATCGTTGTTTCCATCAGTAGCACCTTGTGAACTGTTGGTCTCTTCATGCCACTTGGTGGCTTGGTCGATGTATTCCTCAAACGCCCAGTCGCAACCTACGCCGCAGCCCGTCTTGTCTTCCGGGTTGTCCCAGTCCATCTGATAGACCGTGTTGTTGGTCGAACTTGCTTCATCGACGACCTTCAATTCGAGGTCGAGTTGAGCGGATTGTCCGTTTAGGATGTCCATTCCGGTGTTGGTCACGGTCACGTTGATGTCACGGGTACCCTCACCAACGATTCCGAAGAACCGATCGGTCGGACTGATTTCAAGAGAAGTGACTGAGAGATCTTTGTTGTCCATTTCAACCACGGTGATGGTGTCGTATTGACCTTCCCAACCAAAGTTGTCAACCCAGCTACCGAAGTCGTAACTGGTGTGGCCGACGACGATATCGAGGGCCGAATTGGATGGTCCAGCAAGTTGGCCGACCTCGACCATGCTTGGACGTCGCCCTGCCTCATAGGAAAGAGGCGTTAAGTGGCCTCCACTTCCATCCGATAGGGTGACTTGCACAGTTGTTGGGAAATTCAGGAAGAAATTTGAGGTTGTACCTCCGGCAGAGTCACTGCTGTTTTGTTGGTAAGCAACCGTAGGGTTAACGAAATCTGGCTCACCATCGCCGTTGAGGTCTGTTACGGTGACTGAATACGAGATGTAAGGGCCGAAGTACGCCTGATTCGGCGAGGACCATGTCCCCACTGCTGAAGAGGTCACATAACTGAGGTTCTCGACGTTGCCATCGTTGAGCACAATAGCGTCGATTTCGCCGTTGTCGTCAATGTCACCTATGTCAAAGTCGTTTGCGAAAGGCACAGCCATGTTCACGATGCTCGTTCCAGTCTGTGGTGAAGCAGTGTTGAAACTGTAGGTGGCTGGGTAGGTGTTGGTTAAGCACGAATATTCGATGATCGATACATTGTCGTCGTTTCCAGGGTTGGTGGTTTGCCCGGTGGAATAATCGACGCCTTCGGAGCGAAGAACCCAAATGTCATCATCGGTGCAGGTGCCGCTGAGGCCACCGGTTTCTGTTTCGCCGTAGTCGCCAACTTCGAGGCTTCGGTATGCGTTTTGATTGGAGGGGCCGAGCGAGGTGACCAGCCCTTGGGTGGTTGAGGTGATTGGACCTCGGTAGGCCACCACTCGCTGCGTGGAGATATCATTGAGCAGGTCAAGGACGTAAACATCGTCGTTACCGTCTTGGTCGGCGTCACCAACCGCGAGGTCCCATGCCCAAAAGTGAGTGAATCGTTGCCCAATGGACCATGTGTCGTCGTTGCATCCTCCGTTCTCGATGATGGTGACGTTACCGGGTTCTCCAGCCGGGGCGCCATTGTCGTCGGTCTTGAACGGGTTGTTTCGCTGGAAGATGACAATGTCATCTGCACCATCGCCGGTGAATTCGCCAACTTCGATGAATTGAACGTTCGAAAATTCATCCCAGTCTGCGTTTCGGCTTTGGTTCTTCGAGACCCAAATGTCCTGACGCTCGCTGAAATCACCGCTTCCGTCGTTCCAAAGAACGCTGATGGTGTGAGTTCCTTCTGTGGCAACGGCCATGTCGTTGAATCCGTCACAGTTGAAATCGCCAATGGCGACATCCAAAGGATCCCTATTTGTGGTGTAGGAACGGGCGATGGAAGCGCTGGCTGTTGTGGCAAGTGCGGCGGTGGTCGACAAAACCATCAGTGTTACAAGGAACAAGCTGAGGGCGCGGCTGTTTTTGAGGTTGTTTTTGGAGAACATCAACATCACTGCTTCGGCCACTGCCCGTTGCACTTTAATGCCTTTGCTCTTAAGTTCACATTTTTATGGAAGGACATCCCCCGCAGTGACCCGTTTATGTTGAAAATTCGCAATTCGATGAACCGGTGGTTTTTCTGGACATGTTTGCCAGTGATTTTGGCGGATTTAGCCGAGGTTTTAATGCTAAAATTTACCTTTTAACCAGCCGGGTGAAGGGCCCCATCCGGTGGCATCCCCACCGTGGACTTTGACCAATTTTCCAGCGCTGAATAAGGACTCGAGCCAAACTTCGAGCGTTGTACCTTCACGGTTCCCGAGTTTTTTGCTTGCCACTTCTTCGATGACTTCAGTCTTCAAGGCCGTAACGCCGTGCTCCCTCACAACCAGATGCAGCAACTCCCTTAACCACGCTTCGGCCATGGGATCGACGCTCATCGCACCTTGGACTGGACGTGGTTCCTCCATTTCATCAAGTGCCTCCATCAATTCGATTGGATCAGGGCGCACAGGATGTTGGAGTCCAATGGCATTGAGCTCTTCTTGTAGGTTGAGTTTTCCGATCGGACGTCGCACAACGGGAATCCGGCTTGGGTCAGGTGTTGGACCCATATCCAAGGGTTTCTCACTGATTGGAGCGTCATCTAAGGCATCTTTCGACGCTTTTTTTGCAGTAGGAATACCGGATGTGTTGGTGGCTTGAACCTCTGTGCCAATCGGCATTGACCAGCCGACGCCTACCAGACCCAACTCCTTGACTTGATGTTCAACCCAAGATGCCTCACCTTCGAGCAAGACGTTGACATCATGCTCATCTGAGCGGAATCGGTAACGGACATTGCCTCGTAACGCAGCCATACCTTCGCCCTCGATTCTGGACCTGTTGAACATGACACAAGAACCTTGCCACGGTGACAAGTTGCTAAATCAAGCCTCACTCTGTGCTGCAAGTTGGCGAAGCACCGTGTGAAGGATTCCTCCGTTGCGGTAATATTCCACCTCAACGGGCGTGTCAAGACGAATTTGTGCGTTGAAGGTCAGGCTTGTTCCATCGCTTCGAGTTGCGGTCACTTCAATCATCTGAAGCGGTTGGACATCATCACCGACTGGAATGGTGAACGATTCAGTTCCATCCAAGCCAAGCGACTCGTGAGATTCACCTTCTGAGAAGGTCATAGGAAGAACACCCATGCCAACAAGGTTTGATCGGTGAATGCGCTCAAATGAGGTCGCAATAACCGCTTCTACCCCGAGCAAAAATGTGCCTTTTGCGGCCCAATCTCTCGAAGAACCTGTCCCGTATTGACTGCCTGCAAGGACGACCTTTGCACCGTCATAGCTTTGCGCAGCTTCGTACACTGAAACCACATCACCGGATGTGAAATCTTGAGCGTATCCACCCTCTGTGCCGGGCGCCATTTGATTGCGAATCCTAACGTTGGCAAATGTCCCCCGCATCATCACCTCATGGTTTCCGCGTCGACTGCCGAAGGAGTTGAAGTCCCCCTGAGCAATGCCACGCTCAACCAACCACTTTCCAGCCGGACCGTCGGCTGGGAAAGCACCAGCAGGAGATATGTGGTCGGTGGTGATCGAGTCTCCGAGTTTCAACAACACACGTGCGTTTTCGATGCTCGAAATGGGTTGAGGTTCTGCCGAAAGGCCGGAGAAGAAGGTCGGCAAACGGATGTATGTCGATTCGCTTGCCCACGGGTAAAGCGGACTTGATTCCGAAGGAATGCTGTCCCACCGAGGTTCATTCATCGCATCTGCATAGCGCTGCCGGAACATGTCAGGTGTGATGACGGTCAGGGCTTCTGAAATCTCTTCATCAGAAGGCCACAAGTCACTGAGCATCACAGGCGTACCGTCGCTCGAGTGGCCGATTGGTTCAGTTGTCAAATCAATTTCAAGAGTCCCTGCCAAAGCATAAGCCACAACCAAAGGCGGGCTTGCAAGGTAAGACGCCTTGACTTTCCCATGGACTCTGCCTTCGAAATTCCGATTTCCAGAAATCACTGAACCGACGATGAGGCCGGCTTCATCGATGGCGGCTTCAATTTCTTCAGGAATCGGTCCAGAATTTCCGATGCATGTTGTGCATCCATAGCCAACGACGTTGAATCCCAAGGCATTGAGATCTTCTTGGAGACCTGATGCTTCGTAATATTCAGTCACCACGCGTGAACCCGGAGCAAGGGAAGTTTTTACCCACGGTTTGACTTCCAAACCGTGCTTACGAGCGTTGCGGGCAAGCAGGCCTGCCGCCAACATAACACCAGGGTTTGAGGTGTTGGTGCAACTTGTGATGGCCGCGATCACGACGTCACCGTGGTTCAAATCATAGACTTCGCCGTTTCGCTCCACCATAGCCCCTTTGGAGAGGTCTTCTTGCGCCAAGCCGTGGCCGTGGTGGCCCAATTCATGAGTGAGCGATTCAATGTAATGCGTCTTCATGCTCGAAAGGTCAACCCTGTCTTGAGGGCGCTTAGGACCTGCAAGGGCGGGCTGGACCGTCGAGAGATCGAGTTCGAGCGTTGCAGTGTAGGACTTTTCCGCATCAGAGGCATCATACCACAATCCTTGGGCACGGGCGTAGGCTTCAACACCAGCAATAGCATCGTCCTCTCTTCCGGTTAAGCGCATGTACTCGAGGGTTCGGTCATCGACCGGGAAGAAGCCACAAGTTGCGCCGTATTCGGGCGCCATGTTTGCGATGGTCGCACGGTCCGCAAGGGTGAGAGCGACCATACCTTGGCCGAAGAATTCAACAAATTTTCCAACGACACCGTGGTTTCGTAACATCTCGACAATGCGCAACGTCATGTCTGTTGCCGTCACGCTAGGATTGAGCCTTCCAGTCAAGCGGACGCCAACAACATCAGGAGCGAGCATGTAAATTGGTTGTCCGAGCATGACTGCTTCAGCTTCGATTCCACCAACACCCCAACCAAGCACACCCAACCCGTTGATCATCGTGGTGTGCGAATCGGTTCCAACCAAAGTATCGGCAAGCCAAACGCCTGATTCTTGCCGTGCGACGCTCGCAAGATATTCGAGATTGACTTGGTGGACAATGCCCCTTGAAGGTGGGACTGCTTGGAAATTAGCGAGGGATTGTTGACCCCACTTCAGGAACGTGTATCGCTCCATGTTGCGGTGATATTCGATGTCGAGGTTGAGGTCAAGCGCCTGACTGTTCGCCCCATCCACGTCCACCTGCACCGAGTGATCGATGACCAAATCAACGGGAACTTGGGGGTTGACCTTTTCTGGGTCCCCGCCCATTTCGACCATAGCATCCCTGAGCGCTGCCAAGTCAACAACCGCTGGAACGCCAGTGAAATCTTGAAGAATGACACGCGAAGGGCGGAAAGGTATCTCGCCTCGCTCACCGTTTGGCGTCCATGCTGCGATGTTACGAATGTCTTGTTCGCTCACCAGAAAACCATCGTTTCCGCGCAATGCACCCTCGAGGAGGATTCGAATTGAATACGGCAATGAAGAGGTATCGACACCGTTCTCATCCAGTCCATCAAGAGCGTAATAGACGCCGCCAACCGAGAGCGTTCTTCGTGCGTTGAATGGGTCTAAGGTCGCCATGATTCTGGCCAAAAGGCGCTAATCTATGAACAAAACCCTTGGCAAGACTGCCGGCTTAGCCCTCAGAATCCAACAGAATTGAATCAGAAAGGCCACCATGAACTGCTGCCTTCACCGCTGAAGGAAGCGTCGATGAGGGTGACTGGATAGACTGGGTCGCTTCCTTGTGAGCCGCCCGTTTGGATAGCGTCAATTTTGTCAACAACATCTTGCCCATCGATCACCTTACCAAAGACGGTGTGAACGCCGTCAAGGTGCGATGGAGTGGAGTCTGGTGAGACGATGAAGAATTGGGAGCCACCGGTGTGAGCGTTGCTTGTCTTGGCCATTGAGAGCATGTATTCTTCATGCTGGAGGCCGTTATTTGCCTCGTCTCCAATGGTCCAAGCTGTTTTGGCACAATCTGAAGAGGAAGCAGCGGCTTGGCCGTTGCAGTATCCGTCCCAAACAGCAGCGTGGCCACCGGTGCCGTCGCCGTTGGTGAAGTCGCCACCTTGCAGCATAAAGCCAGAGATGACACGGTGATATGTTGTACCGTCGTAAGAGCCATCACGAACGAGTTCCTTAAAATTCTCAACGTGAGTTGGCGCATCATCACCATACAATTCAATGGTGATTTCACCGGTTTCAAACGAGCCGTCAGCGTTGGTCCACGACATCTCAAAGACCACATTTTGCCCGTCAGCCTGCGGCGCACTCAGCGCACTGATGACCACCAGCACAACCAGGAGCCCGGAAAAAACGGTGACAATGCCTGCCAAGGTAGGGGTGCCGTTTCGAGCCATTGGCGGGAACACAGTTTCACTGATTCTTGCGTCTTGCATCTCATTGAGAAGGCTGTTGTATTGAGTGCTTGCTCGCTTGTCTTTAGGGTTGGCCTTGATTGAATCACGAAACAAGGAGGCTGCGTTGCGGTAATCGCTCTTGGAGCGAGAGATTTTCGCTTTTGCCCATGTCGCTTCACCAGCAATCCTCAGTGTTGTAGGGTGTTGCCCTTTTGAATCCACATCTCGCAAGAGATCCAAGGCACCCTCATACTTTCCTTTTGTGAGTGATTTCTCAGCCTTGTCCCAAGCTGCTTTTCGCACATCAGCTTCGGTCAAATCAGCCTTTTTCATTGATTTCTTGGTGGAAGATAGTTTTGAGGACACATCGTCGGCCATGCCCCTCCGAGCCGCTCTTCTGTTTTGAGCGTCACGGAAGAATTCATGTTGGGTATTTGTACAAATTCCTCCGTATTGCCGGCGGAGCGCATCAACATGTTCAAAGAGTGCATGCTGAACCCCAACCCCATACAGCCCCTCGCTTCGGTGAGGTCGGCCCCCAGGGGACGCAAATAATGGAAAGCATTGCCAATGATTACACCATCAACATCGCAACCGCAAACGGAACCGGCTCCCAATCCGCCAACCTCATCCTCCTCCAAGCCTTCTTTGAGATGGGCGTGCCCGTGAGTGGAAAGAACCTCTTTCCATCAAACATTTCCGGCCTCCCTACATGGTACATCATGCGTCTGTCCGACCACGGCTACCAAGCACCCGGCGACCGAACCCACATCCAAGTGCTCGTTAACCCTGCTACGTGGGCAGAAGATTTGGCCGCACTTGAACCAGGTAGCGTTGTGATTTGGAACGAAAACGCAAAGATGGAAATGAACCGTGAGGATGTGATTTCCTACCCGGTCCCAATGTCATCACTCGCCCGAAAGATCAATCCGAAAATCGCAAAACTTGTCACCAACATCGTGTACGTCGGTGTTCTGGCCCAGATGCTCGGTATCGATCAAACCGCACTCGAAAGTGCAGTGGCCAAGCAATTCAAAGGCAAAGACAGCGCAATCGAATTGAACATCACTGCCTTAGGCCTCGGTCGAGATTACTTCAAGGACAACTTCACCAAGAATGACCCCTATGTGGTTGAGCCCCGTGAAATTGAAACTCCAAAGTTCTTCATCGACGGAAACGAAGCAGCAGCTCTCGGTTGCATCTTTGGTGGCGTTCAAATGCTTGCATGGTACCCGATCACGCCATCTTCTTCGCTGGCTGAAGGGATCATCAATTACATCCCTCAACTTCGAGTGGACGATGAAGGAAACGCTACATGCGCCGTCATCCAAGCAGAAGATGAACTGGCTGCAGCCGGAATGGTCCTTGGAGCAGGTTGGGCTGGCGGCAGAGGCATGACCGCCACCTCAGGACCTGGTATCTCATTGATGCAGGAATTCATCGGATTGGCTTACTTCGCCGAGATCCCATCCGTCTTTTGGGATGTAAACCGCGTCGGACCGTCGACAGGGTTGCCAACCCGAACCCAACAATCCGACATCACAATGCTCTACGAAGGCAGCCACGGCGACACACAGCACATCGTTTTGATTCCTGGAACCGTTGAAGAGTGCTTCGAATTTGGCTGGCGTGCCTTCGACATCACCGAGCGATTCCAAACACCTGTGTTTGGCTTAAGCGACCTCGACCTTGGAATGAACCGCTGGGCGTGTGAAGGATTCACCTACCCCGACCAAGACATGGACCGAGGCAAGGTCGTCCGTGACAAGGATGTCTTCGAAGCCTTCGAAGAATTTGGCCGCTACCTCGACGTCGATGGCGATGGCATTCCCTACCGAACCCTACCAGGGTCCGGAATGGACCCAATTCTCTACCGTGGAACGGGCCACAACCCGAAAGGTGTGTACTCCGAAAAGCCAGAAGATTACTTCAACCTCATGGCTCGGCTCAAGTCGAAAATTGACGGCGCACGTGATCTTCTTCCAGCGCCAATTCTGCGTGAAGAAACAGAATGTGAAGTCGGTATCATTTACCTTGGCAGCATGGAAAACACCATCCAAGAAATCGACGATATGCTCGAAGCAACTGGTTTGAAGGTCAGCCAATGCCGAGTGCGAGCCCTTCCACTCCACAGCGGAGTGCAAGAATTTATTCGGCGCCACGAAACCACAATTGTGCTTGAGATCAACCGTGACGGTCAACTCTACGGCATCCTGCGAAAGGAGTTGCCGAACGACCTCATCACCAAGGTCCACTCCGTTGCATACAGCGACGGTATGCCACCCCGTGCACGCATTTACTCAGACAGAATTCTGTCCACTCTCAAGGAGGTGAACCAATGAGCGATGCACCTGCACGACCAGCACGAACCGTCAAACTCAACGTGATCAATGAGCCTAAAGACAGCTACACCGGCGGCAAGTCCTCGCTTTGCCCTGGTTGTGGCCACGATCAAATCTCGAACGTAATCATCGCTGCGGCTTGGGAAAATGGAATTGAACCTCACCGAATTGCAAAGATGTCCGGTATTGGATGTTCATCCAAAACCCCAGCATATTACCTTGGCCAATCCCACGGATTCAACACCGTTCACGGCCGAATGCCATCGGTGACCACCGGTGCTTACGCTGTCAACAAGGACCTGCTTTACTTGGGCGTCTCCGGAGACGGAGACTCTGCCTCGATTGGTATAGGGCAACTCATTCACGCCATTCGACGCAACATGGACATGGTCTACATCGTCGAAAACAACGGTGTTTATGGACTGACAAAAGGCCAGTATTCTGCAACAGCAGATGTTGGTTCGAAAAAGAAGAAAGGGAAGATCAACACAACCCAGCCTATCGATTTGGCTGCACTTGCCATCAATCTTGGTTGCACCTTTGTCGCCCGTTCCTTCTCGGGTTCAAAGAAGCAGTTGACCTCTCTGATCAAGGCTGCCATGTCGCACAAAGGCTTCGCTCTTATTGACGTCATCAGCCCTTGTGTGACCTTCAACAACAACGATGAGTCCATGCGCTCGTACGGCTATGTCAAAGAAAATGAAATCACGCTTCACATGGCCGATTACATCCCTCACTTCAACCCAGTTGAAGAGGTCGAAGTGCCTGAAGGACACTTTAGAGATATTGAATTGCACGACGGATCTACGATCCGATTGGAGACCATTTCTGATGAACACGACCCAAGCAATGCCGTCGCTGCATTGACCGCACTTCACGAAGCAGAAACTGATCAAAAGCACGTTACAGGTCTCCTTTACTTCGACAACACCAAACCTGCACTAGCAGAGGACTTGGGCCTTGTCGACACGCCGCTGATCGATGTCCCAGCAGACTCACTCAGACCGAGCAAGGCCATTCTTGACCAATTGAACGCTGCCTTACTTGGATGAGCAAGCGAATCGCCGAATCTCCAATAAAGGAGGAGGCGAGGTGGAAATCTAATGGAGCCCGTTGTGACGCTCACTCTTTCAGTTGGCATAGGCACCCTTGTCATAGGTGCCTTATTCCGCATCAGAGCAAAGCGCAAAAGCAGGGCACTCCAAGCCGCTCGAAGGGCAAAATACGCTCACAACTTCAGCGCTCAACGCCAGCGAACCCAGAACATACGGGGGCGCCAATTCGAGGACTTGGACGAAACGGAAATCGTCGAGTACAACAATCGAGATCTTGCTCGAAATCAGAACATCCAATTCCTACGCTTGCTGGTTGCAGATTTGTTTGATGGAGACGAGTTGACCCCTGATGCCGAGGAACAGCAACGCGAAGAACTGCTTCAAGAGCGAACCTCATGGATTGAAGAACATCAAGAGGGTTTGAATGAGCACGCTGCTTTGGTTCAGGAAGAAGAAATAGGCAGTGGAGTGAGCGTCATTGAAACGATTGCCCCCGAAGATGACGACATCGAAGAGCGCTTAGAGCGAGAAGGTGGAAAATCCGGAGAGGTTCAGCTGTCTCTTGCATGGGACGATTACAACGATTTGGATTTGCACGTGTTTTGCCCTTCCGGTGAGCGGATCTATTTCAACAACAAAAAGAGCGAATGCGGTGGTGAACTTGACGTTGACATGAACGTCAGACCCGTGAGCAATAACCCGGTTGAAAACGTAGTGTGGACAGGAGAAGCACCTCCTGGCAAGTACAAAATCGGCGTGCATTTCTACAAGCATCACCGCAAGCGACGCTCAAAGAAAACGACCAACTTCCGGCTTCGGGTCATGGTCCATGGAGAATCCCGTGATTATGCAGGAACCATCACCGTTGGAAACGCAATGCAGATGGTGACCACATTTACGCTCAAGGAAAATGTCCCTCTGTCGGACAAATCAAACCCGCTCTGATCTAGAAGGTGTGGCCGCGCATCATGCGAATGAATTTGGTGAAGAGATTCACTTTTGGTTGATCCTCAAGGCCAAGACGCCAATCAAGTTCTCCTGCCCGATCATACCGCAAGACATCGTCAAAACCACCAATCCACGTTCCATCGATAAAGATTTGAGGAACCGATTTGCTGCCTTGGGTTCGCATCAGAAACTCTCGATCCATGCGAGCCGAACTGCCGAGTTTCTTTTCTTCATAAGCCACACCTTTGTTGTCAAAGAGGCGCTTTGCATTGACGCACGCAGGGCACCCCTTGTTGGTGTAGACCTCAACCTCGACCATGGGCTTGCCACTGCATTTCGAACTTCAAGTTCACTGAGAGCGGTGCGGTGGTAGTCCCTCTCGGATTTGAACCGAGGTCGGAGGAACCAG
>TARA_B110000008_G_scaffold90694_1_pt1 | contig 17560 bp, 18 predicted proteins | sample TARA_B110000008 | Tara Oceans TARA_B110000008 (sample SAMEA4396496) | marine metagenome | biome: Westerlies Biome; feature: [DCM] deep chlorophyll maximum layer (ENVO:01000326); material: water (ENVO:00002006), including particulate matter (ENVO:01000060) such as... | depth 40 m
TTAGAAAAAAGGAAGACCATATAATCCCTATTATTGCACAAACATATAATACTTTTTTAAGAATATCGTGACCTGTTTCTTTAAAGGAAGAGTCATAGGCAAGCTGTTTATCTTTATCGCCAATGGAGAGTATAAATTCTATTGCTTTTGGACCTAACGTATAACTCAAATAACTAATGATAATCGTAATAAATAAAACTACAAACATGGTGCTACTATTTCCCAATGTTTCCGGATCAATTATTGGGCTTATGGAATACACTTCTTTAGGTTTAATGATTTCATTTCCGCCTCCGCTTACGGGAGAACAATCAATATAAATATCATCCACGGAATTCGGTATAATGATATCTTGGTAGGTTGCATTTGAAAACTTGTAAATATCGGTTCCAATAATAGAGGTTAGGGGGGTATCGTAGTCAAATAAATCGGTGATTGTACCATCTAGCCACCATAACTTTAATCCAATTGGACTTTCGGTACACACAATAAACGTATCTTGGTTTGCATAATAAAAATAAAAATCGGTTGCTGGAATAAGATTATTGATATTTAAATCATAGGTGCCTGATAGGTCATACGTTGTATTGTTTTCTATATCTGGCATATTGTCATTGATGGCATCTACAAATGAAGCAATGTCCCTCGGTGTTTTGACATCATCAATATTCAACTGTCCATTAATAGGAAATACCATATATAAATGCATGGTATCATCCGTATTTAGATTGGTTTTAACCACCAATGAAAATCCATCCGTATTTACGTAAGAAAATTGAGTGGTACCTAAGTTATCCACCTTATTGGTAAATATGATGCTCTCAAATGTATATTGTTTATTATCAAATGTGATACATGGCGTTGATTGGGGTGTTTGTAACCTTATTTCAGGACCGACCAATCCATTGTTATAATCCGTTAGTTTTTCTATATAAAATGATGCATTGGAAATATCTGTAAATGCATAGGTCATCTTTACGTCCAACGTCTGTACGCTTGATAATTGATCGTCCGTAATTTGGATAGGTCTAGTTGCAATAGGCATATTATATATAATTGATATTTAATTATATATAATTTTGCTTTATAAACCCCGATATTTATTATTCGTCGTCGGTTGTTTCATCACCCATTGCTTGATCTTGTAATGTTTGTATAGAATGATGGGTTAAAAAGGTATAATAATTTCGGAAAAAGATGTTTGCATCACTACATTCTTTTTGTACTTTTCGTTGACTTTGTTTCACAATGTAATCAGATAATTTGGTTAAATTGCTCACATCATCTTTTGCAGAAGTCATCATTTTGAAAAATTGACCGGATGTATCGTAACCACTTAAATCGTAATTATCCACATAATTGTTAAATAAGTCTCCGCTCATGTCCAATAAGGCTTCGCAAGTTGAAACATCCGAAATATTAAAACTGGTGTCGCAAATCGGTATCAATGGCGTGAACCCTTCACTTTGAAACGATTCGCGCATGTGCGTTAAAAGAGTTACCACTATTAATGGGATCCCTAAAACAATAATCATATTTTTACATTGGGTATAAATGACAACGCTCAAGAAGATAAATAAGAACATGGATTCATTATCTTCGTCATTCCATAACTTCAAAAAGTGGATTAAAACCAGAAAAAACAAAAGAAATAAAAGCAAGGAAGAGTGAATTATATTGTTTACATATTGCAAAGGACTTCGTCTTTTGTTTTTCGTGGTTGATGACTTTTTCGTTTTCGCAACCATGAATATATATATATATTAACAAATATTAATTTTTACGGGTTAATCTTTTGACAAATACGATTCTATTACTTTTATATCAGCTTTCAATACTTTATCATCGGGGGCTTCTTTTATTTTTTTTTGATAATCTGCCTGAAGTTCTAAAAGGATACTGATTTGTTTATAATTTAATTTAGCATTGCTTTGTATTTTGTACAATTGGTTCAATAATTGCTCGTCGGTGTTACCAGAAGACATGTATATTTATATACTTTTTATTCATAAAGTATCTAACTTATTTTATTTTAACCATATAAATAATATTGAGGTATATTATTTAGAAACCACTTTTCTCAAAAATGTCAAAAACCAATAGCGAACCACTCCTTACCGAAGATGATAACAGATATGTTATGTTTCCTATTAAAGATAACGATATATGGCAAATGTATAAAAAACAAATGGATTGTTTTTGGCGCGCAGAAGAAATTGATTTGTCCAAAGATTTATCACATTGGGAAACATTGAATACACAAGAACAATTCTTTATAAAAATGATATTGGCCTTTTTTGCGGCATCCGATGGAATTGTATTGGAGAATTTAGGGTTGCGGTTTTTAGGAGACGTTCAGTTGGCCGAAGCCCGGGCCTTTTATGGGTTTCAAATTGCCATGGAAAATATTCATTCGGAAACCTATTCTTTGTTGATAGATACGTACATTAAAGACAAAGATGATAAATTTAAACTCTTTAACGCGGTTGCGAATTTTGATTGTATTGAAAAAAAGGCAAAATGGGCGCAAAAATGGATCAATGATAAGCGGTCTGGCTTTGCAACTCGTTTGATTGCGTTTGCGTGCGTGGAAGGTATTTTTTTTAGCGGAAGTTTTTGTTCCATATTTTGGTTGAAAAAACGTGGTCTCATGCCAGGTCTTACATTCAGTAACGAATTAATTTCAAGAGACGAGGCTCTTCATACGGAATTTGCCATTTTACTGTACAACAAACTGGAAAAAAAACTAGTGAAGAAAAAAATAGAAGATATTTTAAAGGAAGCGGTTGAAATTGAAAAGGAATTCATTTGTGAAGCATTGCCTTGTAAATTGATTGGGATGAATGCGGGTTTAATGGGAAAATATATAGAATATGTTGGCGACCGACTTGCCATGCAATTGGGGATTGAAAAAATATACAATTCTCCAAATCCATTTGATTTCATGGAAATGATTTCTTTGGAACGAAAGACCAATTTCTTTGAATCACGAGTAAGTGATTATGCACTTGCGGATAAATCTTGTAAAGAAGACGCATTTAGTTCTTCGGGGATTGAATTTTAAGATAGACCACGATCGCTAAAATCGCATTTTGTAGTTCAAATAGACTATTTATAATTGGACGATTCATATAATGGGGGTGTAATCCAAACAAAAGAGAAGATAATGCTAAGGAACCAAATATAATCTGTTTTGTCGTTGTTTCCCCTACTATCAACGGCAAGGTTTGAACGCCATTTAAGGCGTCTTCTTCCATGTCCTTCACATCTGCTACATTGGTTGTGGCAAATAATACCAAAAAACAGGGTACATAATCATAGAAATCGTTTAATATATCATAACTATGTTCATATAGCACACAAGGCATGATGATTGTCGCAAAGGTCCACATGAAAGAGACGTAAAATGGTTTTAAAAAAGACGCATATGTTTTTAAGGTTTTGTAATATTCAGTACTATATAATAATGCTAATATAGGCAATCCTTGTTGTATATTATCACAGCACACTAACCATGCAATGGTATAGAAAGACATGCAATAACTAAACCTATAAATGGATGGGTATTTCAATAAAGACTTATATAGGGTTTCTTTTTCTGGCGAAATAACAAGCGCGGTTGAGGTTGTTTCATTGAACGAATCATTCACTAGAGTATCTCTATACTCCAAGGCATCTTTGTAGCGATCTTTACCATAACTATAATAACCAATCAAAAACTGAAGTATGATGATTTTAGGGGTGGTAATGTCATAATCATAATGCAATGTGGTGAATAAATTTGTAATCAGGTTCAACGGATAACCCAAATCAAGCCCCACCAATGGAAACGCGTCCATTTCCATATGCATTGAATTGGATAATATGCGCATAGGATTGCGAACTACATGGGTGGTTAATCTAGGTAAGCATGATTTATAGATAAACATGGTCTATAAATCATCCATATATTAATATATCATAATGTGTCTTTATAAAAAGTATCAATCATTGGAATAATGGTATCGATATACGCATCGTGTTCTTCTTGTGATTTAGAGGTCATGGTCATCTTGTTTAATGCGTTTGCCCATGGACGGTCCAATATATCAAAGTGACTATAGTCGTCTATTTCTAAAGTGGTAATAGTTGTATTTTCTTTTTGGGTAAGATCCATTTGCAACCAATGAATCGGGGGTACCACGGGAAAAAACCGCCATTGAGACGACCGTTTATGGTTCAACAATAAAATATTGTCCTTGTTATTTTCTTGTTTTTCTTCTTCATTACGAACCATGAATTGAAAAAGTTCAACCAAGTAATCTTTTTCGAACATGGTTCGCAATGAATCGTCGATTTCGTCCAAATCAAGTACAAGTTTACGAGGCATGGTTGGTATAGACGATAGAATGGTCTCGTTCCAAGTCTGAATGGAAGGCATTGTATAAGATTGTTTATATTTTTTGAAATCCAATGGATCAATGAGAACGGCTTTTTTGGTTAATGTTTCTGGTAAGGAATCATAGGTTTCCAATAATTGGTTCGCTCCCGACGAATGGGAAAGCAAAAGAATTTCTTGATTTGTTTCTTGTAATGATTCAATTTCTTCTGGATTCATTTCGTATTTCACGTCATAATTCGTTTTCAATTTATCCAAAAAAGCGTGATATAATTCTTGCGGAATACTATTTTTTAGGGATGCGGGAAAAAAATAGAGTTTTTGTTTAGGAACTAGAGGTTGAGGAACAAGGTTATAACATTGGGTAACGATAACAACCGCATAAAGACATATTGTTTTCAAGTGATGCATATATATTAAGTTCATTATTAAATGTTTAAATTTTATTTACTAAATAATTGAACGATTTTTAAAAAAATAATACACCAAAGTATATGAACCTACGATCTTTCGCTTGCAGTATCTTTCTGTTATTGTCGTTCGTTCAAGTTCAATCGTTTACACCCAACCCGTCACAAATAAGTCCCTCTTTTTTTCCTTTTTTGGAGCTTCGTGAAGAAACACTCATGGAAGCAAAGCAAGAAATCGGTAAAGAAGCGGTGCTTCAATTGTCTTCTTTGTTGCCCAAATTAGACACGGTAGGCCACGATATATTGCGGGCAAATCATGACTTTATACAAGATGTATTACACAATGAATTGTTGAATCATGAAGCTAAAAAAACGGCTATTTTATGGTCCATTAAATTGGCACAATATGGCGATGACATGGGTTCTCATGTTTTACAACAATATTATGACATTGTTAATGCTTGTTTATAAATTGAACTTAAATACTTGATTCAAATTATAGGTACAATCATGAAGTTAAATCTTTTAAAATTTGTGTATCGAGGAATTCTCACTGGAATGCCATTGGTGGCGTATAATCCAATTACCAAAACAACATTGCATGTCCCTTTTACCATAAAACCCCAAAGTACCTATGTGAATTATAAATTAGACCAAAGTCAAGTGAATGAATTAAATGATTATATTCATGGTTATGATCCAACCATGGATATAGTGGATGTAAAATTATTGTCAAATGAAATGGATAGTGCCCCCTACTTAAGTGTAAATATCTATAATTGTTCTAGTCCCATCTTTTTCAATGAAAATAATGACATAACTCGATTGGAAGTAAATACCTACGTTCAAAAATGGAATGAAACATCGAAAACCTATCATTACGGAACCTTAATCTTAGATTATACATCCAATGAACTTTCCATGGACCCCATTAACTTGTTCAAATCAAAGGAAGAGGTATCCTTTCACGCGCAATACAGTGATAATATACATTATAACACAAGTATACATTGTATGTCGGCAAAAGATGAATTGGATTTACATATTGATTTCATGCCATGGTTTCACAATGATAACGTGAATAAAAATATCTCTATTCACAAAGACTTGGTTTATTATAGCGACGCTATTTATTACAAGAATGGTATTTATGATAAATTGTACTATGATTCGTCCTTAACAAACGCTCCTATAGAAATTCCTAGTATGATTTCGCGATCGGATTTTTATTACAAAGGTATGATTTTTGATAAACCATATCATGTATTCTTTTTTACTCGTCCCATATTTTTTGTGGGAGGAATGTGGGACAATGTGTTTTCTCTTCTTCCATGAAATGTAAAATAGTTTCGCTCAACTGATCATGATATCCATACAATTGATCACTTGAACGGTTTTTGTTACCTACGGTAATACGAGTAAAATGCATGATATTGCTATACAATGGGTTTAATATATCCGAATGTCCGTAATTCGTTGCGCTAACATCAATAATACGAGACAAGGCTTTTCCTTTGATTTGTTCCTTTCTCAATCGTAAAAACGGAATAAACGGCAATCCATAGGGGTCTTCATTGACCTTGTAGGACTTTTCCGCTTGTATAAACAAGAGGGTTTTTAAATAAGGGGCTTCAAATGTATTGGGTCCCAAAAATTTCGTATTGACTGGATCCAAGAGTACAACATTTTCAACATGAGTTTGATTTTCCAATAGGTTCATTAACGTGGTACAACCCGAAGAGTGACCGATTAATATAAGTTTTTTATACCGATGACTCAGAATCCGAATCAAACAAGCCATGTGTTTATAGCCAAAACTGGGAACATAGACTGCCATATTCTTACGATTTAAACTTTGGAAAAAATCACCATAAATAGACGGAGATATGGCGTTGCTTCCTCCCGTGAAAAATAAGACACAATTGGTTTCATGATTCGGTCGAGTATTGGTTTCTAATATACGGAGGTTTCGGTATTTTTGATTTGTCATTAAAAAAGAAGTACTTGAAAGACAAAACGACAAAATACTAAACAATCGGAATATCATGAATATATATGCAAATTATTTTTTAAAACTTTGAAATAATTATTTATTGAAATTAATTTATGGAGAAACCATCCCGCTCAAATACTATGATGTAATATATATTGTTATTTGTCTAGTAGGGCATCTTGAATTATTGTGCGTAATGTGATATTGGGTGTAATTACCGTATCTATCTTTAGGTTTGTAATTGGTGAGGTACTTTTCGTTTCAAACCATTTTTGAATTGAAGCCTTGTCATAAGTATGTCCATCCCCTGCTAACACCGGATCTTTCATAATTTCCATGGAAATCGGACATAAAAAAATAGGGTTTGCGTCTGTGATTTCGTTCTGTATAGGTATAGAAGAAATAGAAATATTATTTCTAAGACGAACATCAATGTAATTTTCATTTCTGGATAAAAATTGTTGAATATTCGCTTTTTTTATCGCATTTAATTTACAAATATTGAACTGATGTTTCTTGGTTGCGACATGACTTCGTGAGCAAAATTTATTACATAAACAACAGAAATCTCCTTTTTTTGTCTGTTTGATAAAATGATTTCTAGTATCGGAAGTTAAAAATGGTAAGAACTTTTCAAGCTCAATTAATTGAATTCCATACAAAGGATCCAAATGATTATAAGGCATACAAATTATTATATATTATACTTTAAATATATTATGTATGTATGTTTGAAACGAAATAACATACCTTCCCATATATGATGTTATAATCTATAAATGATCCATCCACATCTACGTCCAACTCTCGGGGTAGCGACAAACAGTGGTACTTTGATACCCTTTTTTACGGCGTTCGAGGTGCCTCCTTCGGACCGAAGCATATAGTTGTATGATTTGTAAAGGGGTTGCATTATCTAGAGTTCCCTGTTCCCATTCATAATAATTTATGCCATTCTCATCATGTCCCCATCCACAATGATATTCAGACGCTGGACGAATTGGTGACGGATACCATCCCTTTGCTACACCATGACAATCATAAAATATGCCACTAATTCGTTCATCGATAGGTACCCAATTCTCCAAGTGCTTTTCAAGGGGCATTGGTGGGGTTGTGGACGACTTGATAGGTGGGTTTGGTGTGCCTTTCAAATATGATTCTTGACAAAACTTACTTACATGTTCATCCTTTCCGCCAATACTTTTGTTTTCTTCCAAAAATTCCACAAAAGAGTGATTCACTATCGAAGATGCCTTAACCCACCAAAAACCGCCTTTTCTATAATGAAGTTTCACTTGTCCGCCAGTGGAAATCGTTTGCGACATTCTCACCGCAACCGAGTTTTCCTTATTCCAGTAAAGATGTACGAAAACCAAGAAGCTATCGCGTTCATCAAACGAACAATTGATTCTCCTGGTCTCTAAATTCTTGCGAGGAATCATATCGATTTCTACAACTCGCCCAAGAGATAGACCTTTCTCAAACACTTTCCAGATAGTATCCCTAGTTACGTTAGCCTTCACGTAAGGAAGACATAAGCTGAAGACGTTGGAAGAGATATCGGTATAGTTCATTTATTCGATGGTATGTAATTGGTGAAATGAACCAAACACAAATCAATTTTTCAATAAACGATCTACATTTATAATTGTTCCACCAAGTTCTGGACTGTTTCAAGACCACCTTCTACCCATGCTTGTTTTTGAGAAAAAGCCTCACCTACAATATGGATATTTTTTCGGGGCTGTTTGAGCTGGTTGTATATTTTTTGGGAATCGCAGTTTGGTCTCCAATGATGGCACCCAATCGTCCATAAATGTGTCTTAAAGTAGGTTGGTTTTGGTACGTCTAAGGTCGGAAACAATTCCTTCAGATAGTTTTGAATCATGGTTTGGATTTGTCTTTCTTTTTTCAATATGAATTGTTTTTTATTTTCCCAAAATGGGTCTATATCATGTCCATCACAATAGGAGATCATAATCAAACCGCTCTTTGTATCTATGGGAATGATTTGTCGAAGAGGATGATTTGTGATGATTTTCGGCATGCGTTCAAACCAGACCACATTATTCATTTTTGGATATACTGCATATATCCGCAACAAGGGTGCATTATAAATATGTTTCAATAATGGAAAGATCGGCTTTAAGATAGAAAAGGTTCTTAATTGACTGGCCTTGCATGCAATAATCACCTTTGTTCCTTCAAATGTTTTGGGGGTTTTATTTGTTTTTCCATATACTTTATAGTTGTCCCCATTGGATTCAATATGATCTATAGACGTATGCAAACTTAATTGAATCTGTTTCTTGTCTTGATAAGTTTGAGCGATTTTATCACACAAGGAACTAAACCCGTTCTTTACTCCGTAAAATGAATTTGATATAAAATCTCTTTCAAAAGACAAAAGCGCATCGTATGCATTCATTTCCGTAATTTCCGAATCGTATCCAAACGTATCTTTGACGCTTTTGCTTGTGGCCTTATCTTGAAATAAATGGTCTATCCACTTTTTTAAGGTATATTGTTGTATTACCTTTTTTGGATATTGTTTCGTTTGATCTATAATCATCTTCACAATGATAGAAAAGGTTTCATTCACATTGTCGTATTGAATCACCTCCTTTGTTTTGCGGTTGTAATCTAAAAATAAGACATCGCTGGGTAATTTGTAAATGGGACAATTCATTTCTTTCAACAGGGATTTTAACAATACATGACTGTCATTGAACCGCGCCCCGCCAATTTCATAGTGCGGGGTATTGTGCGTTTTTAATCGTCCACCCCAATAATCCCGATCATCTATCAGTAATATAGAAGATCCCTTGTTTTTCTTGTATAACCGATGCAAACAATATAACCCACTAATTCCTCCGCCTATAATAATATAATCAAAAGGCATTCTATAGTTTCTATCTATATTAAGATTTTCTATTTTCGATTTTCGTTTTTCTAATATATTAAATTATTCTGTTTTTATTTAAAGAATAGGTGCTCATTTTCCATAATTGAACGCACAACATGCCAACCAATGTTCTAATGATCAAAACCGTGCAAATTGCGCCTTTTCGCACCCTCATGGTGGCTCTAAAAGATATTTTGTTAGAAACCAATATTTGTTTTGAAAAAGACGGAATTCGTATTATTAACATGGACAAGTCACAAACCATTCTTGTAAACATGCATTTACAAGCGGATAATTTTGAGTATTATGAGTGTAATAAAGACAAAATCATCGTGGGTGTGAATATGCTTCATTTTTTCAAATTGATCAATTCCATTGATAATGACGAAACATTGAGTATTTATATTGAAGACAAGGATTACAATCAAGGTGTTGTGGAGTATTTGAATCTTAAATTTGAAAATAAAAATATTAAACAATGTAAAATTCAAAAACTGAAACTCATTGAACCCGAGCAAGAAGAACTCAGTGTTCCAGATGTGCCGTTTTCATCCATTATTCACATGCCTTCTGGTGATTTCCAAAAAATCGTGCGTGACCTGAATAATATTTCAGACAAACTTGAAATTAAATCGGTTCATAATCAATTGATCTTCAAGTGCGATGGTGCATTTGCAAACGCGGAAATTGTACGTTCCGAAAGTGACGGCATGGCCTTTACCCAAAAAGACAACTCCATTATTCAAGGGGAATTCTCCCTAAAAAATCTGAATTATTTTATCAAGTGTACGAATTTATGCAATCACATTGAAATGTATTTGGCAAATGATTTGCCCCTGATTGTGAAATACAACGTGGCTTCCTTGGGTACAATCAAATTGGGATTAGCACCCATTCCTTCTGTCTAAATCTAAAGGGATTAATTTCTAAATAAAATTGAAAAGTTGACATCATTTATAGATATACTAAATGATGTCATCCATACAAAACGAATTAGAGACGAAAGGCTATTGCGTTGTTCCGGGAATATTGACTCAACACGAAGTGAATCGGTGTATTCAATCGTTTCAAGATTGGCAAGGTTCCATCAAGAATCACGATAGTATTTATCCAAAAATAGTTTCTCATGGTATTTATAAATACCACAATGCGGGACATACATGGCATAGTTGGTATATTCGTACGCGTCCAATGGTACAAGATGTCTTTAAAACCATTTGGAAGACGGATTCATTAATCACTTCTTTTGATGGTTGTTGTTATATTCCTCAAAATTGTACCAAAAAAGACAATATATGGGCGCATAGCGATCAAGCACCGAATTCAAAGGGGTTTCAATGTTATCAATCCTTTGTATCTTTAACCGAAAACAAGGAACGCACCTTTGTCGTGTATGAAGGAACGCATAAAGATCACGAAGCCTATTTCAAAGAACGCAATATAGAAAGTACGAAAAATTGGCAATTGATTGATCATGATTATATACGATCCATAGAACACAAAAAACGTATTCTACATGTGCCAGTTGGTGCCATGGTATTGTGGGATAGTCGCACGTTTCACCAAAATCAATATGGTGCGCCCAATTCCGAAACACGCATGGTCCAATATGTTTGCTTCTTTCCGAAAAATCACCCTCAAAACACACCTGCGATGCAAAAGAAACGAAACCAATATTACGACCAACGCCGTACTACCACCCATTGGCCTTGTCCGATTCGTGTAAATAGCTTACAACCCCAAACCTATGGAAACCCCGAATTGGATATTAACTACGATACATTGCCGCCAAGCGATTTAAGCGAATTTTGCGATGATATTCCAAATCTGCTCTAACTAACCCTTTGTAATGTATAATATATTTTCTTTCTATATAGTAATGAACACCTCTTATATCATCCAACTCTTATTGAGTTTTATTAGTTTTGGTATATTAATTAGTGTATATCAATATTTAGGAGACCTTAAGAACTGTGCCTGTTTTTTAGAAAACGAACATCCCAAATATAAAATAAACATTCAATTATTACAAGTATATGAAATTCTTGAAATCATAGCCTTATTTATTTTTATTGGATTCATTACCATGTATAAATCCAAACTATTCAAAGGGGGTGGTAAACAAGGCATGAAATTTTTTGTTTTATTGTCTTCCTTGGTGTTTCTATTCATTTCGGGATATGTCTCTTATTATTCCATATTGCTCTTTCTCATGGCAAAGGAGGACTGTTTATGTGTAGATAAATGGCAGAAGTACATTGTATACATTCAAGGAGTATTCAACAGTGTATACTTTTTGCGGATTCTCTTTTCCATGGTGATTGTCTTTCTTTTCATTACATTCAATAATTAAATAATTTATCATTATATAGGAACATTTCCTATAGGATGATACAAAACACATATTATGTCTTTATTTTTTCCATAATTTGTTTATCCTTTATGATTTGTGTAATGGACGTAATCAAAAATACGAACCCAAAACTGTTGGGATATTTTGGATTTGTGAGTGCGTCCTTTTTCTTGTTTCAATTATTTCAGTATTTATACGTCCATGAACGAGTTCAAAGTCAAAGTAGCTCCTTTCTGCGTCATAGTTGCTTGGGGTATTTTGTTCTATTTGTCTTATCTCTCTTCTTTTTAGTGGCAATTGAATATACACAATGGAACGTTTATTCTATATTGGCCTCTTTTGTAATTCTTAATTTACTCATTTGGTCCATTTACCTGAAGTACTGTCGGTTTTTGTTTTAATTGGTTGCGCAATTGGTCGATATACATGGAAAAATACTTCTTGCTTATTTTCAACCCTTTCTTATACATGCTGTATTTTTTGTACAAGGTATGTACGTTGTCTTTTATTTGTACTTGTGACTTTTCTATAAATTCTTGGATTTCTTTTTTCTTGTCCCATAACGTACATTTCAAACAATGAATACTTTTACCATTCACAATATCAAATGAGTTGTAATACAATTGAAGTATTAATAATATGGCAGTTTCACTCAAATTTGTCTTTTTTTGCTTATAATGTTTATGAAATAAATGCAATATTTCACTGATTTCAAAATAGTATTCTTCTTCGCAATATTGAAAGTGCTTATCCCAATAATCGCGAAACAATTGAATCGTTGGAATTTCCATGCTATAATACCCTTGCAACACATGATTCGTTTTCGTTTCATCGTAATCTTGTTGATAATGAGAAAACAAGGAATTCAAAAAATCCGTGTAACTCGTAAACACATGAATAAACAAATCTTTTTGTTGCGTGTATTGCTTCCACAAAAAATAAAGTTCATTTTGGTCTATGAACCCGTCCGTTTTTTCAAAAATATACTCATTCGTAAATTCTTCAATCATACTTTGCTTATTATTTTGTTGAAAATAATAAACATTCTTCTTAATTTCTGTTATATTTCCAATCACACTATCTAAATATTGTTCTATGGTATCATAACGGTTTGCATAATAGATGGCAACGCAAATCAGGTTTACATAGGTTTGACCGTTGAATAATAGATTCGTACAATTCACGTCATTACATGGAATCAACCATTTTTCGTGATTTTGATGATCTTGTGTGTGTTTTAATTTAAAATAGTTGAATACATTATTATTACAGAAATACATGCTTATGTATTTATTGATTTCATGGAGCAATGGTTTTAATTGATTTCGTATAAAATAAATAGATTTAGGACTGCCTTCATTATTTTGATACTTTTTCAACACAATATTTCCCATGGTGATCAAAAATACTTTGGCATATTCCTTTCTCCGAAAAAAGGTGGGAACCAATATCGACAAAATAGATTGGATCGTATCCGTATCCGGTATGTTTTCATAGATGGAATTTTCCTTGATATATTTAAAAATACGTTGTTTGATTATTTGTTTTAAAGACAAATTCATGTCGTTTCTGTATTCTTTGAAATTGGTGATAAACTCCAATACATGATGAATCATATTGTCTTCATTCAAAACGACATAATGATTATTGATATAATTGAAATACAATTTACTCGTTTTGTTGTAAAACACCATGTTACTGTAAACAAAATCATCCACTATTGTTTCAATAATGATATTTTTATTATCTTGATTGGATTGGGTTTCGTATAAGGACAACATGTGCTCGTAGAGTTGGTCCTTTTCTTCATTGTTTGATGCTTGGGATTTTAACTTTTCAAATAACTCTTCTAGGTTTGACATTATGGATACGTGTTGATTATTATTTAAATATTTAATATATAAAGTATTTAAATGAGCAATAGCACCTATAGCGGGAATGTAAATACATTGTTTTCTACGTCCATTCAAGATTATACCATGGACGAGTTGCTTTCTTTATTGGGTATAGAGCTTAGTACTATGGATAATTATGTTGAACTTCGAGATAAAATAAACACCGAAGTAGATAAAAATATTGGATTGTTTACCAAATTAAATAACAACAACATGGTTATCTTCTTTGAAAAAATACGGGTTTCCTTAATTGGCGACGAGAGTTTACAAACAATTTCAAATTCAACCACAAGCGAAAAAACAGTGATTCAATCAAATATATCTTACCAGTTAAATTATCGAACCGAAATTGACAAGTTGATTGTATTTGACAGTTTATTTCGCGATAACTACTCCACCACAATGTCCACAAACTATCTTTCTCAATTACCAGAAACGGTGAAAAATGTGACCAAACTAAAATTACATTGTGTGGAGCTACCCTCCTCTTATTATACGTTTGTCGATAGTTATGAAAACAATTATTTTTGGATGAAATACGGTACAACGAGTAGCGACATATCCTATGCCTATTTTTATATTCAACCGGGACATTATGATTCTATTATTTTGATTCAACAATTTCAGGATTTTGTAGATTCTCAAAGCATAGACATCTCTTTTAGTTTCAATTTAAGTATATATAGCGCAAATTTCACGATGAATGGAGACAACATATTGACCATAAGTACATCAACTTATTCGATTCTTGAAATTAATTTTAATGCCCCAAAATTAACAACCACGATTGATAGTTCCTATAACATATCGCATGTTGTGGAAGATACAACAATACAATCCTATTATGACAATACTTCATTGATCGATGCAAAACAACGACTGGGATGGTTACTTGGATTTAGAAACCTACTCTATACGAGTTCTACAAGTTATACCGCCGATGCGGTGGTAGATCTATTTAGTCCAAAATATGCGTATTTAGTATTGGATGATTTTAATCATTCGTCTAATAATACCTATTTCTCCGCCTCTACCTCAAATTCCATCAATAAATATACAATTGCCAGGGTCCCACTTGTAGATACGCAATTTACCTACCACGCGGATCGTTCCATGGCCACTTATACCATCCCTCGTTATTACCATGGACCAGTGGACATGGATAAATTTCAGGTTCAATTGATAGACGAACACCAACGTATTATAGATTTAAATGGAAACGATTTCTCATTTACAATCGAAGTAACCTATATTTATATCCAAAATAATTCTCAAAGCTCTTAATGAAATCTCTTAATGTATGGTAGCCTGATATTCTTCATATAACTGGACCCATTGGGTTAAATACTCGTCTTCATAATGCTGGTAATAAGAACGAAAATCGGTGTATTTTTTAAGTGTATATAATACTTTTTGCTTGCGCTTTGGATCACTCATGTGTATGTTTTTCCACGGCAAATCGCCTTCCGTAAATAAATCAAACACCACGTAAAAAAAAGAAATCATATCATCATGAGGGTGATAGTTGTAATATTCCTTATGAGTGTTGTAGCTACTATATAAAAGACTCCCCATGTGCTTACGAAGAACTTGGGGTTTTCCACAATACGACGTAGACAATCCCAAATCAATGAAATACGGGGTACCATTTGCACTGATCATGATATTATCCGGTTTAATATCACGATGAACGAGTTGCCCATTGTGTAATAAATGCAATAATTGTTTGATTTGTGTAAACAATACATGTATTTTTATTTTTCCTTTTTTGGGATTTTGTTGATGGACTAAATAGTAGATATATTGAGGCAATGAATAGGGCAGATAATCCATGATCAAATACAACCGACCTTCATATATTCCAAACGATTTAATACTAATCGTATGATTCATGTTATATTTTTTCATATACAAATACATTTGTATTTCATGGTTCATCAAGTGGGTGGATAGGTCATTGTCTTTTATGTCAAATTTAATCGCTACCCTTGTTTCTTTTTCTACATGAATTCCTTCATATACATTTGAATACGTTCCGTTACCAATAAGCTTTCGTAATTTATATTTATTTTGGATCATATGTTATTATGAAATATGTTTAAAGCTTTAAATGTAATTTAAAATATCATGGAATTCATAAATCATATTGATGATTTCAAAACCTATACAAAGAATCTTTTTTCTTTCAGTGATTTTCAAAATAAGGCGTGCGAAGCCATTGTAAACGACAATCATGTATTGGTGACCGCTCATACCGGGTCCGGTAAAACCCTCCCAGCAGAATTTGCAATATACTATTACGTCCATTGTTTGAAAAAAAAAGTCATATATACTTCACCCATTAAGGCATTGAGTAATCAAAAATACAAGGAGTTCAAGGAAAAATATCCCGATCTGGAAGTGGGTATATTGACGGGGGATATCAAACACAATCCAGAGGCGGATATATTGATCATGACCACGGAAATTCTTCAAAATCACTGTTTCAAGCAAAAAAATCAAGGATTGTATTTAGATTTTCAAATGAACATGGATGAAGACTTGGGATGCGTCGTGTTTGATGAAGTTCATTACATTGATGATATGGATCGTGGAACCATTTGGGAGCAAACCATGATGATGCTTCCCAATACAATTCCATATGTCATGCTATCGGCTACCATCGGTCAAAAAGAAATATTTGCACAATGGATTGAACAAATGACCCAAAAGCCAGTTGTCATTTGTCATCATAATGAGCGGGTTGTTCCATTAACCTTTTACGAATACTTCAAAATACCGCATAAATATGTGGATATGATACAAGACAAAGTCAAGAAAAGACGGTTTATTGAGAAAACAAACACCTCTTTGAAAATGATTAAAAATCCATCACTCTATAAGTATTCTATCTTAAATGAAACCAAAAAATGTATTCAAGAACTCCATAAAGACCGCTACCAAGTCCCTCAAAAGTATGTTCTCAATGAATGCTTGCGTGAATTACGAGACAATGACATGTTTCCTTGTTTGATGTTTGTTTTTTCCCGAAAACAAGTGGAACATTTGGCAAAGCAAATTACCACCCCCTTGTATTTGGATGGAGAAAAGGATTCGTATATAGAACCCCTTTTTCGCCAAAAAATAATAAGGCAATTTACCAATTGGCGAGAATACATTTCTTTGCCGGAATACCGGTTTTATGTGGATCTATTGGAAAAGGGCATCGGGGTCCATCACGCAGGCATGCTTCCAATTTTTCGGGAAATCATGGAAATCTTATATGAAAAAAAATACATCAAATGTTTGATTGCTACCGAAACCTTTGCCATTGGACTAAATATGCCCACTCGCACCGTGTTGTTTCATTCCTTGTATAAACATGATGGAACGCAAATGCGAATGCTCCAATGCCATGAATTCACCCAAATGGCGGGCCGGGCGGGGCGTCGTAATTTGGATACCGTGGGACATGTCATCCTATTGACCAATTTCTACGATCCCCCAAGCGAGCAAGAATACAATAATCTCTTTCATGGAGGACCCAAGGTACTGAAATCCAAGTTTCGCATAACCTATCATTTATTGTTGAATTATTTACATAGTTACGGAGAAGACGACTTTGTGCGCATGGTTCAAACCTC
>TARA_B110000008_G_scaffold197619_1_pt1 | contig 17526 bp, 18 predicted proteins | sample TARA_B110000008 | Tara Oceans TARA_B110000008 (sample SAMEA4396496) | marine metagenome | biome: Westerlies Biome; feature: [DCM] deep chlorophyll maximum layer (ENVO:01000326); material: water (ENVO:00002006), including particulate matter (ENVO:01000060) such as... | depth 40 m
ATATTAGCAAATGACGGAATCTCACAAGCTGGGATTGATGCTTTAACTGCAAAAGGATTTGAAGTAATTACTGAAAAGGTAAATCAAGAAGATTTAATTAATTCAATTAACACAGAGAACTATGAAGTACTACTTGTAAGAAGTGCTACTACTGTTCGTAAGGATTTAATAGATGCATGTCCTCACCTTAAAATTATAGGAAGAGGTGGTGTTGGAATGGATAACATTGATGTAGATTATGCCCGTGAAAAAGGAATTAATGTCATCAATACTCCTGCCGCTTCATCTTCATCAGTAGCTGAGCTTATTTTTGCTCATTTATTTGGAATGGTGCGTTTCCTTTTTGATAGTAATCGTCAAATGCCTTTGAGTGGTGATGCTGAATTCAAAAGTTTAAAAAAATCATATGCTAACGGTAGAGAACTTGCTGGAAAGACCTTAGGAATTATTGGTTTTGGAAGAATAGGACAAGAAGTAGCCAAAAGAGCAATCGGCCTTGGAATGAAAGTGATGGCGCATGATAAATTTATTGATGAAGCAAATATTACTTTAGACTTTTTTAATGGAGATAAAAAATCATTTACTATTGAAACTGAAAGTATGAAGGAAGTCCTTTCAAATTCTGATTTTATTACACTACACATTCCTAAAATTGGAGATAAGGCTGTAATTGGAGCTGAAGAAATTGGGATGATGAAAACTGGTGCAGGGATTGTAAATGCTGCTAGAGGTGGTGTGATTGATGAAACTGCTTTAATGTTTGCTTTAGATAAAGAAAAATTGGCCTATGCTGGATTAGATGTATTTGACAATGAACCTACTCCAAGTATTCATATTTGTATGCATAATGCAATTTCACTTACACCTCATATTGGTGCTGCAACACTAGAAGCACAAGATAGAATCGGAACTGAATTAGCGGATCAAATTGCAACTCATTTTAGTAAATAAAAATGGCTGTTGTTCACCCTTTTAAAGCCATTCGCCCTACAAGAGATAAGGCAAACTTAGTAGCTTCTCGCTCCTATTTATCTTATTCTGATGAAACTTTAAAAGAGAAATTAGAACACAATCCTTTTACCTTTTTACATATTATTAATCCTGATTATAAGGATGAAATAAAACTGAAAGGAGTAGAAAAATTTAATGCTGTGAAAGAAAAATTTAATGCATTTCAAAAGGATGGTTTCTTAATTACTGAACCTTCTGAATCTTTTTATGTTTATCAGCAAATACATGAGCACCAAACATTTGAAGGAATAATTGGAGCTACTGCAGTAGCTGATTATTTAAATGGAAATATAAAAAAGCACGAACATACCCTTACAGCTAGGGAAGAAATGTTCAAAAGCTACCTGGACACTACTGGATTTAATGCAGAACCTGTTTTATTGTGTCATAAAGAGAATTTAACTATAACGGAAATTATTCAAAAACATAAAGGAACTAGAGCTGAATACGAGTTTGCAACTACCAATAAAGCAGTGCATAAATTATGGTTAGTTAATAATACGGATGACATCTATTCCATTACAAATGCTTTTGCTACTATTGATGACTTGTACATTGCAGATGGGCATCATAGGTCAGCTTCTTCTGCTCTATTATCAGAAACAAGCAATAAAACAAATAGCAATTATTTTATGAGTTTTTTGATTGACGAAAATCAATTAAACATTATCAATTTTAACCGATTAGTAAAACATACTAATGGACTAAAGCCTTCAGAGTTAATTACTGAAATAGAGAAGTCATTTACGGTAAAAGAGAAAGGAAACACACCTTACTCCCCTACTTTAACGGATGAAATATCCATGTATTTAAGTGGTAATTGGTACTCCTTAGTTGATTTAGCAAAAGCTGTAAAACAAGATTGCGTAAGTAAACTGGACCCTGCCATATTATCTAATAACATATTGGCGCCAATCCTTAATATTATAGATGAGAAAACAGATAAAAACATAGTATTTGAAGCAGGTACAACTCCTCTATCCGTAATCAAGAATAAAGTAGATTCTGGAGAGTATCAAGTTGCTTTTGTACTAAAACCTATACCTATTTCTGCTCTAAAAGAAGTGGCAGACAATAACTTAAGTATGCCACCTAAAAGCACTTATATTGAACCAAAATTACGCTCAGGATTAATTATTTACCCCCTTGACTAATGACAATTGCTAGCAACCTAAAAGCAATACAAACTAGTTTACCAAAACAGGTAACCTTAGTTGCTGTATCAAAAACAAAACCCAATACTGACATCCTTGAAGCTTATCAAGCAGGACAAAGAATATTTGGAGAAAATAAAGTACAGGAATTAGCACAAAAGGCTGAAGAACTACCTAAGGAAATTGCTTGGCACATGATAGGGCATCTGCAAACGAATAAAGTAAAATTTATTGCTCCTTTTGTCTCTCTAATTCATGGGGTGGATAGCCTGAAATTATTAAAGGAAATAAACAAAAGAGCAGAACAAAATAATAGAATAATTGACTGCCTTTTACAAGTTCATATTGCAAGTGAAAGTACAAAGTTTGGATTTGGTCTAAGTGAAGTTACAAGTGCTCTAAATCAAGCTGTAGAATTTGAAAATATCAAAATTGTAGGTTTAATGGGTATGGCAACTTTTACAGATAACACTCAGCAAGTAACACAAGAGTTTAAAAGCCTTAAAACTGTATTTCATAGTATAAAAAATGACCACATCACTACCCTATCTATGGGGATGAGTGGTGATTACAATTTAGCAATTGAACAAGGCAGTACAATGGTTCGTCTAGGAAGTGCTATATTTGGAAACAGAAATTAATATCATGAAGAAAGTAATATCAACAGAAAAGGCTCCTGCAGCAATTGGACCATATAGCCAAGCTATATTGAGTAATAATACGCTTTATTGCTCTGGACAAATAGCTATCAATCCTGCTACAGGGAAACTAGTAATGGAAAACATTACAGCAGAAACAAATCAAGTAATGCAGAATATATCAGCAGTACTTACTGCAGCAGAGATGGACTTTAGCAATGTGGTAAAATGCTCTATCTTTATGAAAGACATGAACGACTATGCAGCTATAAATGAAGTATATACTAAAAGTTTTGGTAAGAACCCTCCTGCTCGTGAAGCAGTACAAGTATCGGTATTGCCAAAGAATGTAAATGTAGAAATTTCAGTAATAGCAGTAAAATAATGGGACTTGCTCAGCAAATAATAAAAGGGAACCGAACTGCTTTAGGGCAAGGAATTACCCTTTTAGAAAGCACTTTACCTGAGCACGAAAAACAAGCACAAGATTTAATTACAGCCTGCACACCTTATAGTGGAAACTCAATACGAGTTGGAGTAACAGGTGTACCAGGTGTTGGAAAAAGCACCTTTATTGAGGCTTTTGGAAAACTCCTTACTAGCCAAGGAAAGAAAGTAGCAGTATTGGCTATTGACCCAACAAGCGAAAGAACACACGGAAGTATATTAGGAGACAAAAGCCGTATGCACGAACTAGCAGCAGATGACAATGCTTTTATTCGCCCGAGCCCAAGTAGTGGAACGCTAGGTGGAGTTGCCAACAAAACAAGGGAAAGCATTATTTTATGTGAAGCTGCAGGCTTTGATATTATCCTTATTGAAACAGTTGGTGTAGGGCAAAGCGAAACGACTGTAAGTAATTTGGTGGATTTCTTTTTACTACTCATGCTAGCAGGTGCTGGTGATGAATTACAAGGAATTAAAAGAGGAATTATGGAATTAGCTGATGCCCTTATAATTACGAAAGCAGATGGTGACAATACTGTAAAAGCAAAGAATGCAGCCATGGAATACAAAAGAGCCTTGCACCTGTTCCCTGCTATGGAAAATGGTTGGATTTCTCAAACAGGAATTTGTTCAGCTTTGGAGAAAAAAGGATTAGATAATATTTGGGATATTATTTTAAAACACAACAGGCAAATGCAGGCAAATGGTTATTTTATAAATAATAGAATACAGCAAAATAAGTATTGGCTACATCATATTATAAAAGAAGAACTAGGAAACAAAAAGTACCAAAGGCTAAAAGAGAATAATACTTTGGCAAAAGCTGAAGAATTGTTAAAAAATGGCAGTTCTATCTATGAAATTCTGGAAAACCTGTAGCAAAAACTCACTTTTAGCAGTAAAATAGATACATTACTCATAAAGCATAATTCCACCATCCCTCCTACCTAGTAATTCCGATAAACCAAACACACGATTGGTGGCTATATTCTTGTAATTGATGGCTATATTCTTGCAATTTATGGATATAAACACAGGCTTGACGCATTAAAACTCGTAACAGATGCGTTAAAACACACGCTTAACGCATTAAAACACGCAATTGACAGCTATATTCTTGCGAATGATAGACATATTCACAGGATTGACAAGCAAAAAAAGTATGGTATAGCGAGTTTTGGTACAAAATGTGTCTATCTTAAAGAATAGATTGCTCCAAAACAAAGTTATTTTTAGGAAGGAAACTAATAAATATAAGTAGTAGTTTTTTTAGTCTTTATAATAATCAGATAATTTATCTAAACAATTTTCTTCATGAGCCTCTTCATTTATAATAACATGTTCTAATGTATGTTTTCCTGAAAAACAAAATATCTACTATCTTTAGAAATAGGTTCTTGCCCAGTATTAATTCTATAAGTAGATTGCCCAAAACCTAGCAAAGGTAATAGTAATAGAATTGTAAGTAGTTTTTTCATAATTATATATTTAAAATTTTAATAAAACAAATGCATTTTTTCTTTCTTTTTCCACCCCGCTCTACTGCTATAATCTGCAAAATAGATGATAACATCAGCTTGTGAGGCATAGTCCACAAAGAATATTTTTTTATCAGCCTGACTTTCATAATCTACAAAAAACCAATTCCCATCATTCTTCCCTGCTTGACTAGCATAATCTACTTTATAAACCGACAGAACAGCACTACTTTCATAGTCAGCAACAAATACTTTTACATCTGCTTGGCTTGCATATTCCACTGAAAACACCTTTTGTGATTTAGTAATTGCCGAGCAACTAATTAGTAAAACAAGCACTAAAATCATCTTTTTCATGCTTCAAAGCTACAAATTTGAAAACAAAAAACAAAATCCAACAACTAGAAAACCAACTAACAACTATTCCTTATATTTGCAACCTTTAAAAAACCACAAGCAAAAAGCATGACAAAAGTATCAGATAGACTAAACCGATTAGCAGAATCAGCAACCCTAGCAATGGCACGAATGAGCCGTGAACTAAAAGCTAAAGGACATGATGTAATTGCCTTAAGCCTTGGTGAGCCTGATTTTGATACACCTGATTTTATTAAACAAGCAGCAAAAAAAGCAATTGACGATAATTTCTCTCACTACACACCAGTACCTGGTTTACCTGAGTTAAGAAACGCTATTGTCACAAAATTCAAAAGAGATAATAACTTAGAATATACAGCTGACCAAATTGTAACTTCTACTGGTGCTAAGCAATCGCTTGCCAATGTATGTTTAAGTTTATTAAATCCTGGTGATGAGGTACTTTTACCTTGTCCTTACTGGGTAAGTTATGCCGAGATAGTAAAACTTGCAGAAGGCGTTCCTGTTGAAGTTCCTTCAACAATTGATAGTGATTTTAAGGTTACACCTGAAGAATTAGAAGCTGCAATTACACCAAATACTAAACTATTGATGTTCAGCTCACCTTGTAACCCAAGTGGAACAGTTTACACAAAAGAAGAATTGGAAGCAATTGCAAAAATGTTAGAGAAATATCCTGATATTTATGTTATTGCTGATGAGATTTATGAACATATCAACTTTACTGCAGGACACTTTTCAATGGGAACAATCCCTAGCATGAAAGACAGAACAATAACTGTAAATGGTGTAAGTAAGGGATATGCAATGACAGGTTGGCGTGTTGGTTTTATTGGCGCTCCACTTTGGATAGCAAAAGCATGTAATAAAATTCAAGGACAAATTACTTCAGCAACCTGTGCTATTGCACAAAAAGCTGCAGAAACTGCTATGCTTGCCGATCCTAAAGAAGTAACTGCCGAGATGAAAGCTACTTTCCTAAAAAGGAGAGATATGATATTGGCCGAGCTAAATAATATTGAAGGAATTAAGTGTAATATTCCTCAAGGAGCTTTTTATGTTTTTCCTGATGTAAGTTATTATTTCGGGAAATCTGATGGAGAAAATACTATCAATAATGCAAATGAATTTTGCATGTATTTATTGAATAATGCTCATGTTGCTTTTGTAGCGGGTGATGCCTTTGGTAATCCTGAATGTGTGAGGATTTCTTATGCTGCTGCAGATGATAAATTGATGGAGGCAATGGCAAGAATTAAACAACAATTAGCAAAATTAAGCTAATGGATTTTAAGCACTTATTTCAAGAGTTCAATAACAAAAAAGTCCTTATTGTTGGAGATGCAATGATAGATGCATACATGTGGGGAAAAATAAACCGTATGTCTCCAGAGGCACCTGTTCCTGTTGTTGAAGTTAAAAAACATGAAAACCGTTTAGGTGGTGCTGCCAATGTTGCCCTTAACCTAAAAGCATTAGGAGCAACTCCTATCCTTTGCTCGGTAGTTGGTACAGGAAACAGAGGTGTATTATTTGAAGAATTAATGGAAGAATCAAACCTTTCTACTGAAGGAATTCTTTCAACAAGCAAAAGAAAAACAACTATAAAAACTAGGGTAATTGCTGAAAACAAACATCAATTACGAATTGATGAAGAAGAAACCTATCCTATTGTGCAAGCTGAAGAATTCTTAACACTTACCAAAAGCTTAATGCATGATGTTGATGTCATCATTTTACAGGATTACAACAAAGGCGTACTTACTCCTGAAGTGATTGAAAGCGTAATAGCAGCAGCAAACAAAAGAGGAATCCCTACAATAGTAGATCCTAAAAAACAGAATTTTAATTCTTATAAAAATTGTACGATTTTCAAACCTAACCTAGCAGAAATAAAAGCAGGAATGAATATTGATTTTGATGCAGATAATGTTGCAGAAATAGAAAAAGCATCAGCAGAATTACGCACACAACTTGCTGCAAAGGGAGTTTTACTTACCCTATCAGAAAGAGGAATCTGTATCAACTCAGAAAAAGAATTTAAGCACACACCTGTCTTTAAGTGTGATATCATTGATGTTTCTGGAGCTGGAGATACTGTTATTTCTGTTGCTTCTTTATGCTTAGCTTCAGCAGTGGATTATACTGACTTATCAGTACTTTCAACTTTAGCTGGTGGTATTGTTTGTGAGGAAGTTGGAGTTGTACCTATCAATAAAGAAAAATTACTTACTCAGGCAATAAAACAAATCAATTAATGACAAAAGTTACTCCTTACAACTCTGAAGAAGGAAAGAAAAAACAAGTAACTAAAATGTTTGATAACATTGCTGGTAGTTATGATTTTTTAAATCACACCTTATCCTTAGGAATGGATAATTTATGGAGAAAGATAGCAATTAAAAAGCTTACTAATAACCCTACTACAATACTTGATATTGCTACAGGAACTGGGGATTTTGCAATTAGTGCAAGTAAGCACACAAATGCTAACATTACAGGGATTGATATCTCTCAGGGAATGTTAGATGTTGGTATTGAAAAAATTAATAAAAAAGGGTTAGAAAATAGAATCAAACTACAATTAGCTGATTCAGAAAATCTGCCATTTGAGGACAATAGTTATGAGGCTATCACTGCAGGTTTTGGCGTTCGTAATTTTGAAAACCTAAACAAAGGACTATCAGAAATGCACAGAACATTAAAAGAAGGTGGTATAGTAGCTATTCTTGAACCATCTGAACCAACAAACTTTCCTCTAAAACAACTTTACAATTTGTATTTCCACCATATTCTACCTTTTATTGGTGGTATTATTTCCAAGGACAAAAACGCTTATACCTATTTACCCGACTCTGTTTCTGCCTTTCCTTCAGGTAATGAATTTTTATCTGAACTAGAAAAAGCTGGATTCAAACAATGCAAACATATTCCACTAACTTTAGGGATTGTATCATTATATATTGCAATAAAATAATTTCCTTATCGTTAAGGGGCTGAATGCAAAAACAATTTAAATATTTTATTATTTTCCTTTTACTCATAGGAGCAAGTACTTCTTATGGACAAAGAAATAAAAAACCACAAAACTTAATTCGCTATGATTTTAAGAAACTACATTTTGGGTTTACACTAGGAATAAATGAATTAAATTTTAACATTCAAAAAAATAGTAGTACCCTAACAAATGATACGCTATTAACCTTACTTTCTAATAGTCAAAAAGGCTTTAACCTTGGGATAGTATCCAACCTTAGAATTGGAAAATTTACTGACTTACGCTTTATTCCTACCCTAGTATTTGGTGAACGACACTTACACTATGGCTTTATTGATAGTACTGGAGCAAGTGATGAAAGAATAAAGCGAATAGAATCTACTCTAATTGACTTTCCTATCTATATTAAGTACAAATCAGCTCGTTATAATAACTTCAGAACCTATGTGCTTGGAGGAATAAAATACAGTCTAGATATAGCCTCACAAGACAAGATAAATGATGAAGGAGAAGAGATTGTAAAATTGAAAAAGAATGATCTTATGGGTGAAGTTGGTTTTGGAGTTGATTTCTACCTTGAATACTTCAAATTTTCACCTCAAATAAAACTCTCTTACGGAATTATAAACCTACTTTCAGAGGACGAAACTGTTTACACTAAATCCATCAATCGCCTAAGCACTAATGGCTGGATGATTTCCTTTACTTTTGAGTAAAAAACAAATTATAACGACTCTTATTTCAATTTATTTTCATTAATCTTACAAATCACATTTTTTTCTTTATTTTCGGCAATTAAAAGTAAAGAAAAACCGATTAATCACATTTTATGGACCAATTTCTACTAGTATTTATCATAACACTATTGTATATATTGATATTATTTATCATCCGATATTTGGGAATCGGAAGTAAAAAATCATGCAAAAACTGTAATAACTGTTGTCCTGACTGCAAAACAGCACTTAATAGAGTAAAACGAATTTCAAATGATAAAATCATATATCATCTTACCTTCAGAATTTTTGATAGCAAACGCTATATTTGTAACGAATGTGGATGGGAAGGATTAAGATGGGAAGATAAGTACAGGCCAGGTAATAACTAATCACAAAATTCGTATAGTAATATTGCAGTAGCCATTGCTACATTTAAAGATTCAGTATTACCCCCAATATTTTTTATTGCTACTTTTTTACTGATATATTTTTCAACTTCTTTAGAGATTCCGTTTGCTTCATTTCCCATTACTAAATGTATATTCTCATTAGTATTACTACTTTTAATATTTTCTCCATCCATAAAAGCACCATAAATAGGAGTAGTAGTTTTAGCTAAATATTTATTTAAATCAGTATAAAGCACACTAACTCTAAACAAGGAACCCATAGTTGACTGCACTACCTTTGGATTATAAAAATCAACTGTATTTTTTGAACATACAATTTGCTCAACACCAAACCAATCACACACTCTAATAATTGTTCCTAAATTCCCAGGGTCATTAATATCATCAAGCACTAAAGTTACCCCTGAAATTTTCTCTTTTATTTCTTCATTAAACTTTACAACAGCTAGTACATTATTAGCTGATTTCAAATTACTTATTCTAGCGAGTTCAGTAACACTAACTTCATTTGCATTGTCATAATTATTTTCAGCTATCCACTGTTTTGTAGCAAACAAATCAATAATTTGAAAAGAAGACCTTAGTAATTCTGCAACACTTTTTTCACCTTCAACAACAAAACATTGTTCTTTTACCCTGTTCTTTTTAAGTGCTAAACCCCTTATATATTTAATCTGATTTTTTGTAATCACTCTTTTTTTATTTGAATAATCAATAATATGAATTTATTGGAAATATACGCCCCAATTCATTACAATCTTATAATTTTGTTCCTCTAAAAATAAAAACTAAAAAAGTATGTCTAAATTTGAATATGGAGTGCTAACAGGAGAGCAGGTGCAAGAAGTATTTGCTGATGCAAAAAAAAATAAATACGCATTACCTGCTGTAAATGTTAGTAATACTAGTACTGTAAATGCTGTTTTAGAAACTTCAGCAGAATTAAATTCACCTTCTATAGTTCAGTTCTCAAATGGGGGTTGTGTTTTTTATGCAGGGAAAGGACTTTCTAATGAAAATCATGAAGCAGCTATTGCTGGAGGTATTTCAGGAGCAATGCATGTTCATCAAATGGCTGAACTTTATGGAGCAAGCGTTATACTACATACTGACCATGCAGCAAAAAAATTACTACCTTGGATTGATGGATTACTAGAAGCAGGTGAAGAATTTTATGCTGCACACGGAAAGCCATTATACTCTTCTCATATGATTGATTTATCAGAAGAACCAATTGAAGAAAATATTGAACTATGCAAACAGTACTTAAAACGAATGAGTGCTATTGGCATGACATTAGAAATTGAGTTAGGAATTACTGGTGGTGAAGAAGATGGAGTTGACAATACTGATGTTGACATTTCAAAACTATACACTCAACCTGAAGAGGTAGCTTATGCCTATGAAGAATTAATGAAAATAAGTGATAAATTTACAATTGCTGCAGCTTTTGGAAATGTACATGGCGTATACAAACCAGGAAATGTTGTGTTAACACCAAAAATTCTTGATAACTCTCAAAAATATATTGAAGGAAAATTTGGTACTGAAAAGCAACCAATTAACTTTGTTTTTCATGGAGGATCAGGGTCATCACAAGCAGAAATAACTGAAGCTATAGGTTATGGCGTGATCAAAATGAATATTGATACTGACTTACAATGGGGATTCACTGAAGGAGTAAGAGATTATTTTTTAGCTAAAAACGATTATGTAAAAACTCAAATTGGAAATCCTGATGGAGATGAAAAACCAAATAAAAAATATTATGACCCTAGAGTTTACACAAGAGCTGGGGAATTAACATTTAAAGCAAGGCTAACACGATCATTTAACGATTTAAATAACATAAATACAAACGCATAATTATGGGTTGGTTTAAAAGAATTAAGGAAGGTATTACTACTTCCACTCACGAAAAAAAGGAAACTCCAGATGGATTATGGAGCAAATGTCCTAAATGCAAAACAATTGTTACAACTGAAGAGCATGCAGAAAACTTACACTGCTGTATTAATTGTAATTATCATAGTAGAATTGGTTCAACAGAATATTTTGAGATATTATTTGATGATAATAAGTTTACTGAACTTGATTCAAATATGACATCTTTAGACCCTTTAACATTTAAAGATAAAAAGAAATATCCTGATAGAGTTAAATCTATGCAAAGTAAAACAGGACTAAAAGATGCTGTTAGAACTGCACACGGAAAACTAAAAGGAGAAACTGTAGTAATTGCTGCTATGGATTTCAAATTTATTGGAGGATCAATGGGATCAGTAGTTGGAGAAAAAATTGCTAGAGCAATTGATTATGCTCGTGAAAACAAACACCCAATGATTATCATCTCAAAATCAGGTGGAGCAAGAATGATGGAAGCAGCAATTTCTTTAATGCAATTAGCTAAAACATCAGCAAAATTAGCACAATTAAGCAAAGCAGGATTACCCTACATTTCTTTATGTACCGATCCTACTTTTGGTGGTGCTACTGCATCATTTTCAATGCTTGGTGATATGAATATTGCTGAACCAAATGCTTTAATCGGTTTTGCTGGTCCTAGAGTTGTAAAAGAAACAATTGGTAAGGATTTACCTTCAGGTTTTCAAACTTCAGAATTTTTACAAGAACACGGATTTATTGACTTTATAGTAGATAGAAAAGATCTTAAAGAAAAGCTTGCACAACTCTTCAGAATAATTAAAAAATAAATTCTATTTTAAAAGGGTATATTATTCAATTAGTTTACTAAATTTGCATCCCATAAAATAAAGTGGTTTTAAACAGAAAAATATGAGCATCACAACAAAAGAAAAAGAAAACATTTTTAAGAAATTTGGTAATGACGCCAAAGATTCAGGATCAGTTTACTCTCAAGTAGCATTATTTACTAAGAAAATATCTGACCTTACTGAACACTTAAAAGCAAACCGTAAAGATTACGGAACTCAAAGATCCTTACAATTAATGGTTGGTAAAAGAAGAAAATTACTAGACTATTTAAAAGGAAAAGATATTTTGAAATACAGAGAGCTAGTGAAGGATTTAGGTCTTAGAAGATAAAACAAAAGACAAACACAAAAAAAAGGCAATAGTTTTATTGCCTTTTTTAATTTTTATAAACAAAGAAGACAAGATGATAAAAGAAGAAAAACAAATTATTAAATTAGAAGATGGTAGAGAAATTACTATCTCAACAGGAAAATTAGCAAAACAAGCACACGGTTCAGTTGAAGTAAGAATGGGGAATACTCATATGCTTGCAACTGTAGTATCTAGCTTTGATGCTAGAGATGGTGTAGATTTTTTACCTTTAACAGTAGATTATAGAGAAAAATTTGCTGCTGATGGAAGATTCCCAGGAGGATTCTTAAAAAGAGAAGCAAGACCAACCGACCAAGAAATTTTGGTAATGCGTTTGGTTGATAGAATATTAAGACCAATGTTCCCTAGCGATTATCATGCTGAGGTACAAGTAATGATTTCATTAAACTCACATGATCCAGAAGTAAAGCCAGATGCTCTAGCAGCTTTAGCAGCTTCAACTGCAATCGCACTTTCTGACATCCCGTTTAACGGACCAATCTCAGAATGTAGAGTAGCAAGGATTGATGGAAAATATGTAGTTAACCCATCATCAGCTGACCTAGAAAATGCAGATATTGATCTTATGGTTGGTGCATCAGCTGATAGTGTTGCAATGGTTGAAGGGGAAATGAGTGAAGTTTCAGAAGCTGAAATGATTGAAGCAATTAAAGTTGGGCATGAAGCAATTAAAGTACAATGTGCTGCACAGTTAGCATTAGCTGCTCAAATTGGTGTTTCTGCTGACAAAAGAGATTACTGTCATGAAACGCATGATGCTGATTTAAAAGCAAAAATAAAAACTGAAACTTATGATGCAGTTTATGCTGTAGCTGCTGAAGGTTTAGGAAAAGATGAAAGATCAACTAAATTTAAAGCTGTTAAAACTGATTGGATTGCAGGCTTATCAGAAGAAGAAGTTGAAAAATATGACTCTAAATTAATTGGAGTATACTACCATGATGTTGAAAAAGAAGCTGTAAGAGCTTTAGTTTTAGCAGAAGGAAAAAGATTAGACGGAAGAGCAACTACTGAAATCAGACCTATCTGGTGTGAGGTAGACTACTTATACAGCCCTCACGGATCTGCAGTATTCACTAGAGGTGAAACTCAGTCATTAACAACAGTAACTTTAGGGTCAGCAACTGATGTTAATCGTTTAGATGGTGTAACTCATCAAGGACATGAAGATTTCTACTTACATTACAACTTCCCTCCTTTCTCAACTGGTGAAGCTCGCCCACTAAGAGGAACTTCAAGAAGAGAAATTGGACACGGAAATTTAGCACAGAGAGCATTAAAGAAAATGATTCCTGCTGATAATCCTTATACTGTAAGAATTGTTTCTGATATTTTAGAATCAAACGGATCATCTTCAATGGCAACTGTTTGTGCTGGTACTTTAGCATTAATGGATGCAGGAATTAAAATCCAAAAACCAGTTTCTGGTATTGCAATGGGATTAATTTCTGATGAAAAAGATCCAAACAACTATGCTGTACTTTCTGATATTTTAGGTGATGAAGATCATTTAGGAGATATGGACTTTAAAATCACTGGTACTGCTGATGGAATTACTGCATGTCAAATGGATATTAAAGTACAAGGTTTATCTTATGAAATTTTAGACAAAGCATTAAACCAAGCAAGAGACGGTAGATTACATATTTTAGGAAAACTTGTTGAAACAATTGCTGAACCAAGAGTTCAGTTAAAACCTCAAACTCCTAAAATTGTAGTATTAAATGTACCAAAATCAACTATTGGTGGAATTATTGGCCCTGGTGGAAAAATCATCCAAGAATTACAAGCATCAACTGAAACTAATATATCTATTGAAGAAGTAGATGATATGGGAGTTGTTGAAATTTTAGGAACTGATCAAGAGAAAATTGACTTAGCAGTTGAAAAAATCAGATCCATTGCATTTATCCCTGAAGTTGGAGCAATCTATAAAGGAAAAGTAAAATCAATTATGCCTTATGGTGCATTTGTTGGAATTTCTTCTAATACTGATGGATTAGTTCACATTTCTGAGTTAGCTTGGGAAAGAGTTGAAAATGTAGAAGATGTGCTTAAAGAAGGGGAAACTATTGAGGTAAAATTAATTGCTATAGATGAAAGGAGTGGTAAATTAAAATTATCAAGAAAAGTACTTTTACCTAAGCCAGAAAAACAAGCAAAATAATTTTTTAAATATTGTAACCTTTTGAAAAACTATCCGTAAAAGTATGGAACAAAAGATTATTAACTAAAAGAATTCAGATGAGACAACTAAAAATTACAAAGCAGGTTACTAATAGAGAGACTGCATCACTTGACAAATACTTACAAGAAATTGGAAGAGTAGATTTAATTACTGCTGAAGAAGAGGTAGAGTTAGCACAAAAAATTAAAGCTGGGGATGAAAGAGCTCTTGAAAAGTTAACCAAAGCAAATTTGCGTTTTGTAGTTTCAGTTGCTAAGCAATACCAAAATCAAGGATTAACTTTACCTGATTTAATTAATGAAGGGAATCTTGGACTGATAAAAGCTGCAAAGCGTTTTGATGAAACAAGAGGATTTAAGTTTATTTCTTATGCAGTATGGTGGATTCGTCAATCAATTTTACAAGCTTTAGCTGAACAATCTCGTATTGTAAGGTTGCCACTTAATAAGATTGGTTCAATCAATAAGATTAATAAAGCTTATGCTGTTTTAGAACAAAAATTTGAACGCCCTCCTACTCCAGAAGAAATTGCTGATTTAGTTGAACTTTCACTTACTGAAGTAAAACAATCACTTAAGAATACAGGAAGACATGTATCTATGGATGCCCCTTTGATTGAAGGGGAAGACAGTAACTTATATGATGTAATGGGATCAGACGAAAGTCCAAACCCGGATGCACAATTAATGCTAGAATCTTTAAGAGAAGAAATCAGAAGAGCTCTAGACACTTTAACTCCTAGAGAGGCTGATGTTGTATCTTCTTACTTTGGATTAAACGGAGGATATGCCATGACACTAGAAGAAATTGGTGAAAAATTTGATTTAACAAGAGAAAGAGTAAGACAAATAAAAGAGAAAGCAGTAAGGAGGTTGAAACAAACCTCAAGAAGTAAAATCTTGAAAACTTATTTAGGATAAATTGAAAGAGGGCTTTTAGCCCTCTTTTTTATTAATATCTTTGCCAAAAATAAATTACATGTCACATAAAATAGCACCTTCAATTTTAGCAGCAGATTTCGGCAACCTTCAAAGAGATTGCGAAATGGTAAATAATAGCCAAGCAGACTGGTTTCATATTGATGTAATGGATGGTGTTTTTGTTCCAAACATATCATATGGAATGCCAGTCATTAGTGCAATTAACAAACATGCTGAAAAAACTCTAGATGTTCATTTAATGATTGTTGATCCTGACAGGTACATTAAAACATTTAAAGAAATAGGAGCTGATGTACTAACTGTACACTATGAGGCCTGTACGCATTTACACAGAACATTACAAGCAATCAAAAATGAAGGTATGAAAGCTGGAGTTGCTTTAAACCCACACACTTCAGTTCATTTACTTTCTGATGTATTAAAAGAATTGGATTTAGTTTGCATTATGTCTGTCAACCCAGGTTTTGGTGGACAATCATTTATAGAAAATACTTATAATAAAGTAAAACAATTGTCTATCTTAAGAAAAGAAAGTGGTGCAAATTTTTTAATTGAAATTGATGGAGGTGTTGGAACTGCTAACGCAAGAAAATTATTAGATGCTGGAGCTGATGTATTAGTAGCTGGAAGTTTTGTATTCAAATCAGATAATCCTACACAAACTATTGCTGACTTAAAAGCAGTTTAATTACCGTTTAAATAATTTCTTAGATACTCAAAATTAGGTGTTAAATCACCATTTTTGCAAATAGTTGCATTCTCAATAATTTGCTCTCTATCATTTTCAAGTAATGAAGGTAGAATCTTAGCTATCATTTCATTTCCAAAATCTTCTGAAGCATCTTTTGGCAACTCACATGGTAAATTATCAACTGCCATTACTGCAATAACTCCCTCTTTAGAAAACTCATCCTCTACTTCTGTTAAAGGGTTGTATCCATAAATAGGTTTAGCAATTGTTGAAGGTTTTATTGTACTTGCAACTGGCCCATCAATATCGCAAGAAACATCAGCTATTACTTTAATATTAAAATCTTTATGCCTTGCATCATCTCTAGTAAATAAGTAAGGAGAACCTGAACTATAATAATGCCCTGCAATAAACATATCAGCTTTTTTAGCATAATTCATAAATGATGACCTGTACAATTCTGGCTTGCTATAAAATTCAGATTTACTAGATTCAGAACCATCAACCCTAACATTATAATCCATAGAATTTAAGTGCACAAAAACAGGTTCATTAAAAATTGTATTTAAAAATTCAGACTTTGAAACTTCTTTAACTCCTGACTTTTTCATAACCTCTAAAATACCATTCCCTACTCTACCATTTCCTGTAATAATAATTCGTTCATTATCTAGTTTAATTTTTACTATCTCTTGCTCCATCTCAACCCTATCCTTACATTTATGAGCAGCTTTCAAATTATATTTCCCTGATTTTATCCCATAAGTTAAAAAGCCATTATATGCCCCAACAATACCAGCATAGCGCCCAAAACCTAACAGGCGTTTGCCTTGCTGATTTTTTAACACTTCATAATCAATCATACTGATATTAAGCTCAATCATTTTTAGTAACAACTTTCTGTTGTAAGATTGTTCTTTTATCGTATGAGAAAAAAACAGATAAGTCTTATTCGCATTCAAAGATGATTTAGGCACTTCTTTCACTCCTATTAACACATCACAATCATTCAAATCATTAACAACATTAACTCCCTCATCAATATACATATCATCTGAAAAACACCTTATATCACTACTTTTTACTGAAAGCTCAAGGTTTGGATAGGAATCAAGAAGTATTCTGCATTGCTTTGGAGTTAAGGGAACACGCTTATCAGCTGGCACTTTTTCTTCTTTTAAAATTCCTATCTTCATAATGCTATTTATAATTGCTGCACAAAAATAAAAAAAGCATAGCACTTAACTAGTGATTTTTGTAATTTTGCAGTTGTTCATTAATTTCTTGGGGCTGACTGGATTTGACTGCAAGTGCGTTCTGTAGTAAGCATGTCGAGCATTGTATTTTAGCTCGTAAATATTAAAA
>TARA_B110000008_G_scaffold102120_1_pt1 | contig 17513 bp, 13 predicted proteins | sample TARA_B110000008 | Tara Oceans TARA_B110000008 (sample SAMEA4396496) | marine metagenome | biome: Westerlies Biome; feature: [DCM] deep chlorophyll maximum layer (ENVO:01000326); material: water (ENVO:00002006), including particulate matter (ENVO:01000060) such as... | depth 40 m
CTGATGATTTCTGCTAAAGCGAGTAGTTCATCTGAAGAGTAAACTGCACCTGTGGGGTTTCCGGGTGAATTAAGTATCAGCCAGCGGCTTTTTTGGGTCAAACTTTCGCTGAGTTGTTTGTCAGTAATCTTAAAATCATTATTTTCTTTACACTTAATAATTACAGGAACACCATCTGCTAGTTTCACAATATCTGGATAACTTACCCAGTACGGAGCAGGTATAATAACTTCATCACTTGGATTTATAGTAGAAAATAAAGCGTTAAAAATTAACTGCTTTGCTCCCGACCCTACTATAATTTCATCTACAGTATATTTAACTTTATTTTTTAAGAATTTTTTTACTACAGCTTCCCGTAGCTCTAAAGTACCAGAAACAGCTGTATAACGAGTTTGACCACTTTTAGCCGCCTGAAAAGAGGAATCAATAACGCAATCTGGAGTATCAAAATCGGGCTCTCCTTCATTTAACTCAATGATATCCTTTCCCTCTTGTTGTAGCTCCCTTGCTAGATCAGCCATTTTTATCGTACCCGAAACTCTAATATTTTTTATCTTTTCGCTGATCTGCAAGCACTTCATCCTTGAATGATTTTAATATATTTTTTATATATTTTAGAATAAAATAAGTCTACCATTCAATAGGAAAAAACTATGTTACTTTATGATCCTGAAAGCTCCATTTATTGCGTCGATGGAACTCGTATGGATTTAGCGTTGGAGTATCGCGATAACTTACGCGGCCCATTTAGCAATGAGTTACAAAAGATCTTGGACAAAATGCGAACTACTCCTCTAAAAGGTCGGTTTGTCTTAATCGTAATTGTACCATTTAAGGTATTTGGTTTGGCAAGATTAAGTGGCCAACGAGGAATAGGACCAACGCCTGTAGAAGGAGTAACATATGATTCTATTGCTGACGCAGAATGGGATATTTTTAAGCGAAGATGGTACGAATTAACCGGTATTCCAATAACCTTAGAAGACTCTAAGTAATGGAAAGTAGCACAGGAATAGTTGGGTACTGCCAGCCTAACGAAATCTCAACTGATCAGACAACTGGTTTAAAACTATCGACTGAAACACCTAAAATATGCTCTGTAGAAATTATGAGAGTTGTATGCGCAGATATTGATCCAAACGGTCCGGGTCAGCAGTTTGAACTTCAAAATTGGGGAGCTCAAAAACATGTCGATGTATCAAAACAAGATATTAACTTAGGTTCCTACGGTATCGTAGAAAACTCGTCGTATCTAACACCCAAGAGCCAAATATCTATCGAGATGTATATTTGGCCAACTAAAGCTTCAGATAAAAGACAAACTATTTTCAACTGGGGTGAGGTAAATCTAGTTATAAACCCTGACAATATTTTAACATACTACTTTAACGGCTCTGAAGTGTCGATTAACCAACCGCTATTGCTACGCAATTGGTATTTTATTAAAGGCACAGTCGATATAACAACAAAAGCTATTTCTATCGAAATGCAAATGTTAAAACCTATCACAGGCCATTTACTATCCTGTAATTCAAATTCAATTCTAAGTTCTACCAACTCATTAATTTTTAAAACACCAATGATATTCGGTGCGAAATTCAAAAAATTCGCTACAGAGCAAAATTTTACTAGTGATCACTTCAATGGTAAAATTGAAGCGCCAATTATCGTTATAGATAACGACGCTGAATCAACAATATCTTGGGATTTTTCAAAGGAAATTAGTAAACCTTCAGTAACTAGTAATCAGAAAAAGGGGTTTGATATTGAGCTTATAAATTGCCCGTTACGTGGTGCAACAGGTCACAACTGGAATGGATCTGTGGATAGCTGGACAGATAATCCAAACCTTTACGGAGCAATACATTTTCATGATGACGACATAACAGATTGTAAATGGCAAACAAACCTTACGATCGCACCACCAAAAAATACACGCTCAGGTTACTATATAGCTCGTGTTAGGGCTAAAGGTATATTGAGTGACATACCATTTTTTGTGAGCCAACGATTAAGAAAATCGAATAAAAAAATCTTATTTTTGGCCCCTACCGCAACCTATAAAGCTTATGCAAATACTCATGTTAAATTTGACTCCCACAACACCGAGAATCTATTTGAAGCACCTATCTCTCTAAGTGAGGACGAGCTATACTTAAACGAACATCGTGAACTAGGCTTGTCAAATTACGATACGCACTCAGATGAATCCGGAGTAGTTTATGTCGGTGATCGACGGCCCATTTTGAATAATCGACCAGGTCTTTATACCTTCAACTATATTAATGATACTCACATTATTAGATGGCTCGAAGAAAAAGGTTACGATTATGAAGTCGTTACTGATGAAGATTTACATAACTTTGGATTCGCTGTGTTGAAAAATTATAGTGTGGTTATTACTGCATCACATCCGGAGTACTATTCAACAGAAATGTGGGATGCGTTGTCAAAGTATCAACATAATGGTGGTAGGCATATGTACCTTGGGGGTAATGGATTTTATTGGAGAGTAGCTTTTTCTGAACATTACCCCGGTGTTATGGAACATCGTAGAGGAGTATCAGGAGTTAGAACTTGGGAAGGCGAACCCGGAGAACACCATCTTGGTTTTACAGGAGAGCCTGGAGGTCTTTGGAGAACATATGGCCGCGCGCCGCAAACTCTAGTAGGAAATGGATTTAGTTCGACACTTTTTGTAAAATCAACTTGGTTTCGCCGCAGTACGGCATCCTACAGTAAAGAAACTGACTTTATTTTTAAAGATCTAAACACAGATATAATTGGTGATTTCGGGTATCGTGGTGGTGGTTGCGTAGGGCTTGAAATTGATCGGTGGGACCAAGATTTGGGTTCTCCTGAGAATTCAATAGTTGTAGCTACGTCCGAGTATGTTGGCGCTGGTGGTCTTCTGACCGGAGAAGAGTTTATAACCACAACCAGAGCTCTCGATGGTGTTCAAAATGGGAGAGTTCGAGCAGATATGGTATTTTTTACGATTCCTAATGGTGGGGCAGTTTGGTCTACAGGCAGTATTGCTTGGGCAACATCACTGCTCTGGGCTGGAGCAGATAACTCGGTATCCAGAGTTACGCAAAACGTTTTAGATCGTTTTTTGGATAGAACAGAGTTTGAAACTGATGAATAGGATTGGTATTGATATTGGTGGAACATTTACCGATATAGTTTATGAAAATGCTGGAGAAGTTTTTTCAAAAAAAATCTTAACAACTCCTAATAATCCGGAAACTGCTGCGCTTGAAGGTATTCATACTTTGCTAAATTCTTGTAAGGTGGGCCTTTCCGAAATTGATACAATAATCCACGGTACAACGATCGCCGCAAATGCTCTAATTGAACGCAAAGGTGCAAAAACTGCGTTGGTTACCACAAAAGGTTTTCGAGACGTTTTGGAGATGAGATATGAGAAGCGTTTTGATCAATATGACCTTAATATACAGCTGCCAGAGCCATTAGTACCGAGGAGTCTCCGATTTGGCCTTACTGAAAGAAGTCTGGTTGATGGTAAAATACTTAAAAAACCTAATACAGATGAATTAAATAAAGTTCTAAAAGAATGTATCTCAAACGATATAGAGGCAGTTGCGATAGCTTTTCTACATTCTTACGCTAATCCAAAAAATGAACAATATGTTGCAAAGTTTTTAAGGAAAAACCTTCCATCCAAAATTACCGTATGCATAAGTTCAGATATCTCTCCCGAAGCTCGAGAGTTTGAGCGGTTTTCAACTACAGTAGCAAATGCGTATGTAAGGCCTCTTATGAGCAACTATCTAGACTCATTTAATAATAAACTTAACAATGACGGCTTTAAAGGAAGCTTTCTTCTTCTATCTTCAAGTGGTGGGTTAACAAGTATCAATCATGCGAAAAAAATTCCAATACGGCTAGTCGAGTCAGGTCCGGCTGGGGGTATAATTTTGGCAAGCAAAATTTCAAACGAATTAAAAGAGAAGAATTCCATAGCTCTTGATATTGGAGGTACTACAGCGAAGATTTGTTATCTAGATAAAGGTGACCCAGTGATAACAAGAAGGTTTGAGGTCGCTCGCGCCTGGAAAAATAAAAGTGGGAGCGGACTTCCGTTAAGAATTCCTGCTATGGATCTAGTTGAAATTGGTGCTGGTGGTGGTTCAATAGCAAGGCGAGATAGTCTAGGTAGATTAGCTGTAGGACCAGAGAGTGCTAGCTCGAAACCAGGACCAGTATGCTACGATATGGGAGGAACTAAACCTACTGTAACAGACGCCAACTTACTCTTAGGTAGAATATCCAAAGAAACTTTTGCAGGTGGAAGCATCCCTCTATCAGAAAATAAATCGAAATTAGCAATTATCAAAGAGATTGTTACGCCATTAGATTTTAAATCTATTTCTGGTGCCGCATCAGGGATCGTTGAAATTGGTGAGGAGCTAATGGCAAATGCTGCCAGAATTCATGGAATAGAATTGGGTAAAAACACTAGGGATTTTTGCCTTGTTGCATCTGGGGGTGGTGGCCCTATTCATGCAGTAGGAATTGCAGAAAAGCTTGATATTAATAAAGTTATTATTCCACACCTCGCTGGTGTTGGGTCTGCACTAGGTTTTTTATATGCCCCGATCAGCTATGAAATAGCTCAGAGCTTTTCTAAAAATCTAAATGATTTGAAAGTTCATGAAATTAGGAACTTTATTGAGAAAACTAAGAACAAAATTAACAAAATTTTGACTACTGTAGGTTCAAATTTAAATAAGATTGAATTCAATATAAACGCCGAACTTCGATACCAGGGGCAAGGGCATGAATTCTCACTTACACTTGCTAATTATCTTGAAAACAATGATCAGATCAATCAGCTCATACAAGACTTTATAGAAAAGTATCGTGAGAAATTCGGCTTCTCTATGCCAGAAAATAAAATCGAACTTGTTTCAATAGTCGTTTTAGGAAAAAGTTCTAATATCTCGATTAATGCCTCAAAGACATATTCTCGAAATGTAAGCTTACCAGAATATAATGATGAAGCCTCCTTCCAATATATACCGGTGTATGACACTCAATCTGAAGGCTTTTTATCATATGCAGTTTTAAATCGTGAGCAACTACCAGAAAATTCCGTTTATCAAGGTCCATGCGTTATCTGTGAACAACAAACTACCACTATAGTTCCAAAAAACTGGAATGCTTTTAAGAGCTCACACCATCATTTAATTTTAACCAAAGTTAATTGAGGAGTCGAATTTGGAACATAATGATAAAGACATAGTGAATCTGAACATTATCTGGAATAGCTTAATCTCTGTCTGCGAAGAACAAGCCAATGCGTTGCTTAAAGCGGCATTTGGTCCAATCGTTAGAGAGGCTGGGGATTTATCCGCTGGTGTATTTGACAAAGAATTTAATATGATTGCGCAAGCCGTAACAGGTACGCCTGGTCACGTGAATACAATGGCTAAGTCATTAACCGAAATATTTTCAAAACTCTCACCAAGTACGCTTGAAAAAGGTGATGTTTTAATTACGAATGATCCATGGATTGGCGCAGGTCACATATTCGATTTCATAGTGGTAACTCCAGTATTTAAAGATAAAAAAATTATTAACTACTTTGCTTCGACCTGTCATATTACAGACGTCGGAGGCCTCGGATGGTCAGCGGAAGCAAAAAGTATTTACGAAGAAGGAACTTTAATTCCAGTTTCTTTTTTACGAAAAGAATTTGAAATTCAAGAACAATTACTTTCTATTATAAGTGCAAACTCAAGGGTGCCTAAAGAAGCCAGAGGTGACATTTTATCATTGATGAGTTGTAATGACTCCGGTGTGGAAAGATTAGAAAATCTACTAACCAAATTTCAGTTACCCAATTTAGATGAAGTAACAGAATTTATATATGAACGATCTAAGTTTGCTATGGAAAAGAGTATAGGGAACCTGCCTCAGGGAATTTACACAAATACTTTAAAACTCGATGGGTTTGATAGACCTATAACTTTAAGAGCGAGGATGGAAATCAAGAAAAAATCAATTGTTGTGGATTTATCTGAATCTTCCAAAGCCGTTAGTAGAGGAATTAACTGTCCTCTCAATTATTCTATAGCTTATGGCTCTTACGGTATTAAAGCTGCTATATGCCCAGAAGTGCCCAATAACGCTGCTTCGTTATCTAGGATACAAGTAGTATCACAATCAGGCTTAGTTGTAAGTGCAGAAAAGCCTAGTCCAGTTACAGCTCGGCATGTAATAGGACAAGCTCTCCCAGACTTGGTCTTAGGCTGTTTATCAAAGGCACTACCTGGAGAAATTTTATCTGAGAGCTCTGGAGCTCTTTGGACAATTTCTCTCACAGGGAATGGGAAAAAAACCTTTAGTTCTCTTAACGTAGCTCTTGGGGGAATGGGCGCCCGTCCTAATTCTGACGGACTATCAACCACAGCCTTTCCCTCAGGTGTCGGTGCCGTCTCAGTAGAAATTGCAGAAGCAGCTGCGCCAGTCATTTATCATAAAAAAGAATTCCAGCCTGACAGTGGTGGTAATGGCGAGTTTAGAGGAGGATTAGGGCAAGAAATAGTTATAGGAACCCTAACTAATGAGCCTTACATTCTTTCAGCGGCGGCCTTTGAGAGAACTAGACAAGGCCCTGTAGGGCGATCTGGAGGAAAAAGAGGTGGCAAAGGAAAGGTAATGGTCAGCGATGGCACTATAATAGAGGACAAAGGCAACTATGAGATTCCCAAAGGACAAGTAATCAGTCTAACAACTCCTGGTGGGGGTGGATTTGGTAAACCTAGCTTACGGAGCAAAGCCAAACGCAGCATAGATTTTAAAAATGGACTCACAACAAAATATTAAGTAAAAACCCTATTAATTGATCTTTCCCGAGCATCAAAGATTATTTCATCATGGTTTTTTAATTCATCACTCAATAAAGCGAAATCAACTTCTGATTCAAATCGGAAATGGTCTAAACGATCAGCGTCCCAACAGGTCTGTAAAGTAACATCTTTATCCTTAAAACCCTCTGAGTGAAGAATACAGGCATCCTGCAAAAGACGCATTTCTTGGTCAGTAATACTAAACCAAGTATCCCGCAAACTCTCTGCGAAAATGGCTGCCCTCTCACCATGATCAGAATCTGCATCTTCAGAGGTTCGCTTGCTATCATGTAATAACGCAAAAAGCTCTACGACTTTTATATTTGCGGAATTTTGTTCACATAATATACGTCCATTTAATAATACTCTAAGCCAATGGTCATATCCATGATTACCATCATGGTTTAAATCAAACTGCTCAGCTATGAATTCAAAAAATTTTTGATTTAAAATTGTTGAAAATTTTGGATATTCCATTTTATAGGATTCTTGCTTGGTGAGATATGCATGGCCCGATCGTTTTGCTTTCCAATAACTCTTATTACTTTCAGAGCCTGTAGCTTCAGATAATGACCTTAAACTTTTTTCATCAACAAAAAATTCTTCTCGACTAGTGAGTCTACTCTTTCTCCGAAACACTGATAAATCCTTTTTGATCAGCAAGCAAAACTAATATTAATGTACTAATGACGAAAGCGATAAAGCCATCACTTCACGAGTCTCTTTAATCGAAAAACCAATAGATAAACTATACTGGGCAAAGCCGATTTGAGACAATATCAATTGAGCTCCACTTGAAGCCCTTATATTCTTTCTAACTTGCCCCCTCTTTTTAGACTCCTCAAGCCAAACCATGACACTCGCTGTGAACTTCTTATCTATAGTTGATAGTAGAGTTTTAGCTTTATCACCCAGATTTCCTTTTTGGCGTCTGGCTTGCAGTAAAAGGCAGCCCTCCCTATTTTCTTCCGTAACGGTCATAATTAAATCCTGAAGCTCCTCGAGCTGTACAGAAAAATCGTGATCATTTTTTATAATTGCCAGCATACTTGGAATTACCTCTGCAGCATAATTCTCAAGAGTAGCAGCAACTAATCCGTCCTCATCACCAAAAGTTCTATAAATACTCGGTTTAGCAATATCTAGTTTTCTACACACCTCATTAAATGAAATATTTGAAATACCATATTCACCATAAATTTTCATTGCTCTGGCAGACAAGTCGTCTTTCGAAGCTTTTCTAGGCCTACCTCTTAAATTAGGGTTTAACATTTTTGTATACCTGCTGTTTTTTTACCTATGGATGAATTTATATCATAATTTTTTTAAAAAACCATAAATAATCACTTTTTTTACCAAAAGGTACAAAAAAGTACATAAGATTGTCATATTTTCGCAAAGAAATCTAAAATTTTCAAATGTCTCTAATAAAATTATGAGTCAAAACTTTAATTTTTTTTATATCTTTAAAAATAAAACTTGATAAAAAGATTAAGACAAAATCATTTGTTGTTTAAATTGAGAAAGGAATACAAGATGACTATAATGTCCGTAAGAGAAGTCAGTCCCTTACCGGGACGCGCGCAAGAGGCACAGTCTCGAGTACACGAAGGTGTTGAGATCATGAGAAGTCATGGAGCAAACGCTTGGGCAACTAAAGTAATAGTAGGAGATAGGGTTAGCGATTTTGATATTTATGCAGCATATCCAAATTTCTCAGCTGGAGCAAAGGCATTTCAAGCATTTTCCAACGACCCAAATATGATTAAGCTAATGAGCAAAGCTCAATCAGATCAAGCAGCAAATATGAATGGTCCTTGGATTGGACGTTTAACGTACGGATCACCTGCGAGTACGCCCACCCCAATATCTGTCCATAGAGATTATCGTATGCCACGCTCAAATATGGCATCCGTAATGGCCCTATGTCCACAATTAGATAAGTTGATGAGTTCACACAACGTGAGTCTTGCGGTAGGAAATGTAATTCACGGATCAGATCATGAGATGATGCGTGTAATTTATCGGTTTAAATCACTCGATCATTGGGGTGAAACTCTAGATAAAATGGTTACAAATGATGAGTTCGTATCACTAGTGATGAAAGCAGACGAGCTTGGAACATTGGAAAAATCTCGGGTCTTACAAAATCTTTGATAATTGTTACCTTTAGATTAATTTCTAAAGCCTTACTTAGATTTTGATCTCATTTTGGCAATCAAAAAACTACTTTAAAAAAAGTCAGAGCAAATTACCTTCACTAATTAAATCTATGAAAGACTCGTTATTTAACTATATTTAAAATAAGGTTGATTTATACAATGTCTTATCAGGATTTTATTTGGAGGTACCATGGGCTCTGACGCAACACACTGGGAAAGGGTCTATCAAACTAAGAACTTTGACTCTGTGAGTTGGTATACACCACATCTGAAAACCTCGCTCTCTATAATTAATGAACTGAAATCAGACAAAGCAAAGTCTCTCATCGATATAGGTGGAGGTGAGTCAACTCTTTTAGATGACTTAATTTTGCAGGGTCACTTGAACCTTAGTCTGATCGATATATCTACTTCTGCTGTCAACTTTTTAAAAAATCGCCTCGTAGAGCACTCTGACAAAATAAAATGGCATACTGGTGATATTACTGAGTATAGTTTCTTAGATGAACAATTTGACTTTTGGCATGATAGAGCAGTTTTTCACTTTTTAACAAAAGCTGAAAGTAGGCAAAGGTATAAAGAGTTATTATCTAAATCTATCAAAAAAGGAGGGTACGTTTTAATTGCTACTTTTAGTGCTGACGGTCCTCTAAAATGTAGTGGATTAACCGTCGAAAGATATAGTGTTACAAAACTCTCAAAAGAACTTGGCTCAAACTTTAAGCTTGTAGGAAGTAAAATAGAGGAACATCATACTCCATTTAACACGACCCAGGAATTTGTTTATTGTTGGTTTAAACGCACTTAATTTTTCCGAAATACTATATTGAAGAGATAGTAACTCGTAACTCGTCAATCTGTTCCTGTTTTTTATACTTCTGAGTTTCCAAAAATTGATCTAGTGACAAACCTGATTGGGTGTAGGCTTGCGACAGCGATTCTTTTGCTTTTACTTCATTATCTAATTTTGCCTGACTAGCAGCAGAATAAAAAAGGCTTTTCACAGTAGGTGATTTAAGCTTATTAAAACTTTCCAATGCCTCATTATGACTTCCTAACCAAAAATTAATCACTCCCTCATCCTCAAAGACAATATCTGGACAAAATGGGTTTAGGCGCATAGCTCTCGTAATTTCTTGACGTGCTTCTTCTGGCTCTCCCATATAAGTGTATGCCTCAGCACATTTCGCACTTATATAGTAATCACTAGGGCACAAACTTTTTGCTTTATCATGATGATATCTAGCTGATTGAAAATCTCGCTGTGACAATTTTATAGAACCCATAATTCTATGTGCTTCCGGATCATTACTATCTATTTCTAGAGCTTTTGAAACAGATGCATCACATTCAGAAAACCAATCAAAGTCCATTTCATTAGCATTCCAAGAGGCTAAATTTGACAATGAGCATGCCTTCCAAGCATGAGCTCTGGCGTAGTTTGGATCTAACTCTACAGCTTTCGCAAAATGATCATGGGCTAATTGCGCATTTTCTTTGGTAATACCACTACGTCTATGATGAACCAATCCTTGTAAAACAAGATCATAAGCCTCGAGATTTTCAGGTCTGACGAGACTCAATTGTTTTTCCTCTTCCGCTTCCACCCTACCGACTAATGTAGCAACTATTGTTTCAACCAATTCATCTTGAATATCAAAAATTTCATCCATTGTTGTATCAAAATTATTAGACCACAATGTGTTTTCTTTTTCAGCAGATATTAAGCTTGCACTAATTCGCATTCTGGGCCCAAGTTTTCTAACGCTACCCTCAAGTATATATCTTACACCTAATTCGGTCCCAATTTCTTTTGGAGATTTAGCCTTTTCTCTATAGGCGAAACTAGCAGCACTCGAAACAACAAAAAGCTTATTATATCTTGATAGTGCAGACACGAGGTCTTCAGAAAATCCTTCACAGAAATAACCTTGCTCTTCATCACTACTAAGACTTTTGAACATGGTCACGGCCAAGGATCCCGCTTCAGCTTTGTCCAGTTTAAGTGCCGGTGCTTCTGTATGCTGCATAAAACGAGCCGCACCTTTGCTCTGAATAACAAAATACGCTTCGACGGGTACCTCGATATTTTTTAGGTCCAACTTACCTGCGTTTTCAAATGAAGCTTTAACTTTTTCGCTAACCATATCAAAAACCGATTTCGATATACATATTCCTTCCGGTTCAGCCTTGGCCTCTAATCTTGCCGCAACATTTATTGCATCCCCATAAAGGTTATCATCTGCAATCATTACGTCACCAATATTAACCCCTACTCTGAATCTCATTTTCTGGTTTTCTGGAATATTCTCATTTATGGCTTGCATCTTAGATTGGATTTTTACAGCACACTCTGTTGCCTTAACGGGGCTTGGGAATTCAGCAATTACGCTATCGCCAGCGCTGCCGAACATTCGACCACCATGTTCAACAATTATCAAGTCAATAAGTTCTCGTCTTTGCTTCAATACAGCTAATGTCATATCTTCATCAGTAGCCATTAGCTTACTAAAACCTACTACATCTAACGCCAAAATAGTACTCAATTTTCTTTCCATATGGCTGTTCCCTAACTTTTATAATAGATTTCACAAAAATGTGGATCAAAGGATGCCACTAATTTATTCAAGTTACAACAATTTTAATTGCTTCCAAAAGCATATCATGAGTTATTAAAAGAAAACGAAATGTTTTTTTTAGTTACATGTCAAATTGATATATTGTACAAGTTTAAAACACTATTATTATAGCAATTATAAATTTTTTACGTCTTAGAAAATCTGACTCAATAGGGTGTTAAATGGATTATCAGAATATGATTAAAGTAAATAATCATGCGAGATTAGATATGAGGAGTGACACAGTTACTCAACCAACCAGGGGAATGTTAGACGCAATGGTGTCCGCTCCATTAGGAGATGATGTTTACGGAGATGATCCAACGGCAAACGAACTACAACAATTTGCTGCAAAGTTATTAGGTAAAGAAGCATCCTTATTTTTGTCGAGTGGGACTCAATCGAACCTCTGTGCAATGCTAACCCAATGTCAACGCGGTGAAGAAATAATAACAGGAGAACATTATCACGTTTTTGACTCTGAAGCCGGGGGAGCATCTGCGTTGGGAGGTATAATGTTTGCAACGGTTCCAAATACTAAAAATGGAAGTATTAAATCCAGTGATATAATAGAAAAAATCAAGCCAGACGATGCTCACTATCCGGTTTCAAAAATGTTGTGCCTAGAAAATACTCATGATGGAATGACGCAGAGTGCCGTAGAAATCGATGCGCTTGCGTTACTGGGGAAAGATAAAGGCCTTGTCACACACCTTGACGGCGCGCGACTGATGAACGCTGTTGTTAAACAAGGCGTAAACCTTTCAGATATGCTGAAAAATATAGATACGGTATCTTTATGTTTATCGAAAGGTCTTGGCGCTCCGATGGGTACTATTCTAGCAGGTTCAGAGGTCTTTATTAAGCGGGCTCATAGGACACGAAAACTCCTTGGTGGAGCTATGCGTCAAGTGGGTGTTATGGCAGCCGCAGGCCTCTATGCTTTAGAAAACAATATTGAAAGAATGAGAATTGATCATGAAAATGCGCTCCTCTTAGCAAATCGGATAAATGACTTTGAACAACTGAGTGTTGATCTTTCAACAGTAGAAACAAATATGGTATTTTTTGATATTAAAGATGGTATTGCTGATAAGTTGAGAAGCCATCTACGTCAAAAAGGTATTATAATTGGACCAGGCCAAAACAAAATAAGGCTTGTAACACATTTAGGTTACGGATCAGAGGATATTGATTTTTTTATCGATGAACTGCAAGACTTTTTTGGATAAAATAACCTTAATTTTCTCCCGAGGTATAAATGAATAAAAATGCCAAAGTATTTAATAAATATCTAAGACCATTTTTTGGCTTCCTAATACTATTGAACCTCGGTCATCAAGTTTTTTCGTCAGGAGACATATTTTTCACTTCAACTTTCTTTGACGTTTTTTATAAAATTTCTATGTTTCTATTTATAATTGAACTACTTTTAAGATTATTTATTGAACGCAAATTAACTTTTTTAACCATCGTGGATACTGTAGTTCTGGCAAACTATTACCTAATAGGAATTTTAGATCTAAGAATGCTTCGGCTTTTCCGAGCGTATTCTGCGTTTAGCAACCATGAGGTCTTATTACCATCAAACATTTTGATAAAAACAGTCTACCGTCAGCGTTATGCACTTTTGGGATCACAGATAATGGTATTCTCTGTGTTATTAATTTTCTCAACATTGATACATTTTTTGGAAAAAGACGTCTATCCAGAAGCATTTGGTAGCATACTCTCCTCGATGTGGTTCGGAATTACAACTTTAACAACCGTAGGTTATGGCGACATAACACCAACTACAGGGTTTGGGAAGTTACTTGCCTCTTTAACCATGTTTTTAGGTATTGGTATTTTTGCATTACCAGTCGCTATTCTAGCTTCCACCTATTATGAGGAAATACAAAAGCGGAATTTTCTTATATCACTTGAAACTCTTTCCAATATTCCTCTTTTTGAACAATTACCAGTTGGGGCTATAGGCAAAATTAATTCAAAACTTGAAGCCGTTTTATTATCTGCAGGTAAAACAATTATTAACAAGGGTGATGAAGCAGATGCAATGTTTCTAATTGAATTTGGATCGGTCAAAGTGGAACTTGAAGACCCCATAATTCTAGGCCCAGGAGATTTCTTTGGAGAACGTGGGTTATTAAAAAACGAGCCTAGAAATGCATCAATTACCTCTGTTGAGGAAGTTAAATTACTAAAACTTAAAAAAGAAGACCTAAAAGCTTTAATGAAAGAGCATGCTCAATTATTTGAACAATTAACTGCAGTTAGTGAAATTAGATCTGGTTAAAGAAGATCAAAGATTAGCGAAGCGTCGCACTACATTTTCTAACATTTGGGATATACCATTTTTACCATTATTGTGATTCAAGCTTCCACAAAAACAAATAGAACCAACCGAAAAAATTTCTCCACCTTTAGGTAGTTTAGCATATACTATTTCAGCCCTAATAAGATCATTTGGATTCTCTCCCGTAACAGTGTTTATATGACTTAAAAGCTCTTCAGGAACTGCTACAAAACTATCACTGTGGTTTTCACTCCTAGCAAGTATCATAGTCTCTACTGGAGAACCAAGTTCATAATCCGCCCGATCTAATTCAAAACCTGCCGCACCTCCGCCACTAAGACCATAGTCCCCAAGCTTTTCTTCTGTAACGTTTTCAAAGATCCATTTAGTAGAAGACTTATAACTATCAGGCATCCGCCGATAGTAAGAGCTTTCGAACAAACCTTGCGCAGAGAAACCTACACCTACCAACGCTTGAGGTGGTCGGCCGTTTCGTCTCCATAAGCCCCCATAGTCACCATCTAGTTGATGATAGGACTCGCCTGGCGCAGTAGCCCAAGCTCTAATTCCACCTTCAGCTCTTCTTACCTCAATAACTCCTGGAAGCGTTGGCACTCTGGTAATCTTCCAATAAAAGCCATTACCACCCAAATATATTAGTTTGCCGCCGTTATCACGGTAAGACTGCAATGTATCAAGCATCTTTGACGTATGATACTCAGGATGCGAACCCGTGATAATAGTGTTATAGTCAGAAATTAAGCTAAGACCCGTATTATCTAAATCCTCGTCCGTAATAACATCAAATTCAAATCCAATATCTTCAAACCAATTTAAAAGATGGGAGTCAGCTGAAAAATGTCTTAATCCTGATCCAGCTCGGTCTGTGAACGTAAGAAGTCCTGGTCTATGAGTAAGAATAGGCCTAAGTCTCGATGAAATCGATGTCCCAGTACCGTCTGGATGAAAATTATAAGTAGACTGACCATAAGCTGTGTAATCGTCTGGATTATGTAAGTTAGCTCCCCATTCGACCATACGGCTGCGCATTTCACGATCACAGTTTCCTCTTCGATGATTTGCATAAGCTTGATAGGTAAAAGTAGATGCAAGATAGCAAATTTTATTCCTTTTTTGATCCTTGGCAGGTAGAATATAAAAAGGAATTATATCCTCGTCATGACCCTGATTTAATTTAAGACCGTAAACACCACTCTTAGTATTGTGCGGAATTTCAAAAGTGAAGTCAGTATCCCAAAAACAATCATACAAGTCATCCTCATGAAAATGAATTGCAGAATATTCTTTAGGTGTATTTTTCCAATGCATTGAGCCACCGCTCCAACGAGCCCCGCGCATTCCGCGATACGGAATATTTTTCAATCGACCACTAAGTGCAAGTGGTCCTCGATCAATGATAGATTGTGTTCCAACAGCAATAGAAAAATCCCACCAAGCAACTAATTCTCCGTGCCGCGAGTCTTCTGGAAGACACGGCACTTCATCGGAGATAGGTAGGCAGTTATATAAAGACGTTCCTTCCAGCCGACCATTAAAATGCTGTTTGGACCGATTATTAATTTTTTTTGCTGCTAAGATTAATCCAGACAGACCTTTTAATTCGTTTAGTTTAACACTTCGTTTCTGAACGACTTTATTTCCACTAACCTTAGCCTGATATCCTAAAATTAACTGGCTATTTTCAACATCATAGCCAGCCCATACATGGTACCAAGAAGAGATATTTAATTGGATCGGGATATATACTTCTTCTTTCTTTTCACCTGAATAATAGGTAAATTTTATCATATTGGAATTTACTTTTAAGGCCCAACCGTCAGTGTTTATATTTATAGATGAGGCAATAACAGAAAAAGATTCTCTGAGCAGTCCGGGTTGAATTAAAGTTCCAAGTAACATCTTTTTAGCCGTAAAACAGTTATGTGGAGGAATTTCAGCATAAGATCCTATGTCTATTTCTTGTCTTCTTCCTTGATAGGACCCAAACAAACCAAAATCTTGAAGTTCATAACGTAATCCTGGGCCTTCTGGATTAGGGTCTGCACAAATAATACGTACTATCTCTGCGGAATATTTAGCCTCTTTATCAGAGCTAATCTTCGCTTCGAATTTATCACCAGGTCGACCAGAAATATTGTTAAGATATCCAGTAATTGGTAGTCGCTTTGAATAAGAAATATCTTGCATGATTTTGCTGGCCCTTTAAAGACGTGCTTTTTTTACTTTAGACATTTCACACCAAAAATCAGCTAAAGCTGAAAAGTCTTTCTTTCCCCATCCATTTGCTCGTGCTAAACTCATACTTTCTCTAGTAGAGGCCGCTATTGGCATTGGAATTTCACCTTTGTTTGCACTCTCAATTATTAAAGTCATATCCTTATGCGCTAAATCTATTGAGAAACCAGGCTCGATATCATTTTTAAAAACTTTAGACGCAAAGTTGATTTTTAACTGACCATTAGTAGCTGTTGTTCCATGGACAACATTTAAAGTAGTTTGCAAGTCAAGACCAAATCTTTGAGTCAAAGCAATGGCCTCTGAGTTCATTTGTACCGAAGATAAAACCAAATAATTATTAATAAGTTTAGTACGTGTTCCTGTACCTGGCCCACCACATCGTAAAATAGTTGTTCCCATAGCTTCCAAGGCAGGTTGAACTATTTCAAAGGCTTCATCTTCTGCACCTACCATAAACAGGCTCTCACCAGAGTCTGCATGTTGAGCCAGCCTACCGATTGGCGCATCCACGAAGTGGCATCCTCGTTTCTTTGCGGCTTTTGCTAGTTTATCAGTCGTTTCTGGTAGTACCGTAGAGAGATCCATTAAGACTGAACCTTCTTTCATTTCATCTAGAAGACCACCCTTTGCAAGAACTACTGACTCCACTTCTGCTGGCCCTGGCAAAACTGTTATGATATTTGCACCTGACCCGATCGTATCGTTAGCACTCATTGCCTGTCTACAATTATTAAATTGAGTAAAAGGTTTCATCGCATCTTCTCTTATGTCAAACACTGCGAGTCCAAAACCTTTCTTGGACATATTAATCGCCATAGATTGACCCATTCGACCTAAACCTATGAATCCAAATTCTGACATCTTAATCCCCCTAATTTTGTATTTTTGGTTCAACCTAAACCATTAGACACTTCACATATTTTTTATTCCAAAATCATTTCTTTGAGCCAAAGTTATATCTAAAGGTACAACAATCACTTCCAGACATTATCGTTTGTTCTCGGGTTAAAGTTGCCTCCGGATTGAAGCCTTCAATAAGTGCATAATCACGATTACATGACAGCGTTGCTCCTAAATCTTTAATACCAAGGGCATTATACATTTCTGCGTACTTACATCTCACAACATTAAAGTTCAGTGTATTTTCGTCTTTTTTGATTATATCTATTTCAAGTGCGTTATCTTGCGTCCAAAATTCCAATGTTTTTAAAAAGGCATCTACATCATTTCCATACTCTTGTGATAGACTTGCTCCCTGCTGCTGTGATAACTTAATGATTTTGTCTTTAATAATCTC
>TARA_B110000008_G_scaffold40758_2_pt1 | contig 17470 bp, 15 predicted proteins | sample TARA_B110000008 | Tara Oceans TARA_B110000008 (sample SAMEA4396496) | marine metagenome | biome: Westerlies Biome; feature: [DCM] deep chlorophyll maximum layer (ENVO:01000326); material: water (ENVO:00002006), including particulate matter (ENVO:01000060) such as... | depth 40 m
ACCGGATCAAATTTCTATTGACATCGTACTTTCGGATGGGGAACGGTCCACTTCATCAAACCTCACAGTGGATCAGTTTGGCATTGGGAACCAATCGATTCAGCTCAATGACACCATCATTAAGCACAATTTGGGCTTCATTGATGTGATTGCTGACAATGATTTTATCCAGCATGATGAACGGTTTAATTTCACAATCGATCGGCATTCTCCTCAACTCACTGTGCCTCCCGGAACGTTGGCCATCGTTGACTCTGACATGCTGAGCGCTCAAGACATCATTGTTATCCTCAGTGATCAAGAGGGGCTCGGTCAGCATCCAGTCACAATGCACTGGACCTTTTTGCGGCTGGGGCAACCCATTGAAGGCAGTGAAGGAAGCGCAGAAGTTCCTCTTTCCGCAGGCACTGGAACCACCAACACCTACTCAGGAACAGTGGATATGGGTTCAAATGATTCAGTTGCCCTTGAACGAACCGACCGGTTGTCCGTTTGGTTTTCAGCTTCCGATCTCGCAGGAAGGGATGTTTCCGGATTTGGAACGAGCAGCATCCCATTATCACCCGCCTTCCGCTGGGTCGCTTTCGAGCCACGATTTGACAACATTGTCGTGACTCCTTACCGGCCGATTGTTGGGGAAAACATCTCCATTTTTGTTCGAGTGGCGAATGAAGGTCTGGTCAATGGAAGCGTTACAGTCCATCTTGTGGACGCAGACGGTCGAATATTGGAATCAAACACATCTGAACTCGTACCAGGTTCCTGGGCGGAACACACATGGAGTCTAGAACCATGGACGACAGGGCGGTTAGGACTGAGTGTTGTTCTTGTTGATGTGACAGGAAATATTCCCTTACCAATGGGTGAGGTTCAGGCTCAACCAGATTCGAGCAGGGGCGGCCTCGACAGCCTTGGATTTGCAGTGCTGGTCGTCATTCTTGCCGCGGGCGTCTTGGCCTTTAGCGTGTACCGCCGCCAAGAAAAGATGGCAGACTACACCCGAAAACAGGTGGATGCCGCTCTATTCACCCAGAATCTCCCCCCGCCAAGGCCCAAAGATCTTGACCACTTTGATGAAGAGCAATAGTCAAGAACAGGAGGTCCGAGCGTGGGACACAAGCCGGGGTTCCCGAGCGGTCAAAGGGGGTGGACTCAAGATCCTCTGCGTAAAGCTTCGCAGGTTCGAATCCTGCCCCCGGCACTCCCTTTTTTTAAACGATACACAGCGTTAGATGTTCATCGATAAATGGGGTTCCTTTCCGAGGATTATTTCTCTGATCAAGACCAATCAACCTGTTTAGGCGATTCACAAAGGCGTTTTGAGGCCCATTGCCCGTACAACGCACCAGCCTGCGCGGGCCTCAAAGATTGAAAAAGCGCCTCCTGCAAGAGCACCAACCGAAGCAAGCCACCAAAATGAACCGCTTATTGTTCCACTCGCAACGACGCCGAGCAACAATGCTCCTCCAGCAACGGCGGCTATACCGCCCATGAGGCGGGCTGCTTTTCCTTTCGCATCTATGTTGCATTCGAGTGCCATGGTGTAAAATAAATCCTGTGGATATATCAAGGGGTGTTTTTCAAATGGGCAAAAAAACCCTCACTTTTTTGCTAAAATCGCATCAACGAGAGGCGTGAATGTTGCACCATGCGGATGGGGCGAAACGACGTCAGCAGCCTCCTTGACTTGTTCAAAAGCGCCACCCACCGCAATCGACCAGTGAGCGAATTCAAACATGGGAAGATCGTTCGGGGCATCACCAACGCACAACACATCCTCAGCAGCCCAGCCCATCTTTTCGAACATGAGCTCTAAACCGGTTCCTTTTGACAAGTGTGGCTCCATCAGGTGAATCGCAAATCCTGTGCGAACAACAGACAAATGGGACCATTGACTTTCAGCGATGCTTCGTTGAACCGCTTCGAGGTCTTCATCAGGAAACAGACACCACTCACTTTCTCGCCAACTGTTGGTTTCAATCCCTTCTGGATCAAGGCCTTCGATTTGGGTCGAAAGCCATTTGGCTGCCATCTTGGCTTCCTTTCCATCTGCTCTCACAATAGGCCCTCCCCAGGCCTTGTGCCACAGAACACCCCCGTTTTCGCAGCATATAGGTCCAGAGAGTTTGAGAAACCTCCACAAACCATAGGTGATGGCTCGAACGTTTCCGGTCGCTAAAACGACAGGTATCCCAGCATCTTCTAACCGCCGTAGCGCTTTGATTGCACCTGTATCGAGTTGTTTATTTCCATCGGTAAGGGTTCCATCAATATCGACGGCCACGACCTTTGGACGCCAACCTTGGGGAAGCCACTGCATAACCTTGCGAAGAGGGAAGTTGGCGTAAAGATTGGCGTTCTTCGTGAATATGCCTGAGCATATTCTAGGTCTCAAAGGGCAGGCATTATTTGTGTAGCGCTTAACCCATTCATATGGTCGAGGGGGCGGAAGACGAATTTTTTCTCTCCCTTGAGGAAGATGAACCTGCTGCAAAGGTTGTGAAATCGAAACCGACCCCTCAAAAAAAGAAAAAACCAAAGAAAAGCGCTCCAAAAACGGACGTCGCCCCCCCAACTCTTACAGCCGAACTTGTCGACACCTCAGTGGTCGAACAAGCGACGGGGACTTACGAACTCGGCTGGCCATTGCTTGGAATGGATTGTCCAGATTGCGCCAGCAAGGCCACGCGGGCTTTGGACACCTTGCACCAAGCAAACGACATCCATGTCTCTGCAACAGCAGGGACGGTCCGATTCAAAATCGACCTTGAATACGGTCATGTGGCCGAGGTCTCTTCGGTTCTTCGGTCACTTGGTCACGCACCTGACGTTGATTACCTCGAATTGGCGGGAGCGAAAGCGACAACCATCGCTCACCGAAATGGAATCGACCGCAGAAAATTAACCAAATTGTTCCGCCAACAGCCCGGTGTTCTTGATGTGGAAATCAGTGACGATGACCGGATCATCCTCCAGTTGGCTCCAGATGCGACGCCTGAACTGTTTGAAAAGCGCAATCGGGCATTGGAACACATATCCGGAATGAAGGTCAATCTCATTCCTGCTCAGTCCAATCGAATTCGTCCTGATCAGTGGCGTTTAATTGGCGGAGGCATCGCCTTACCTCTTCTCGCTCTTGTGATCATGGGGGAACTCTTGGGTTGGCCTGATTATGTTCTTGGTATCATTGCCCTACCGGGTTTGCTGATCGGCGGCATGCAGATGTTCAAAGAAGCATTGGCAAGCCTCGCCAATCGGCAAATGGGATTCCAAGTGCTGACAAGTCTTGCTGTCATTGGCGCTGCCATCTTGGGCATGTGGGAAGAAGCGTTGATTGTCGCTATTTTGGTCGCGTTCACCGCCCACCTCGAAGGGGATGCGCTCTTGCAAGCACGCAACGCTATGCAAGGCGGACTTGACCGCTTACCGCGCAAGGCTCGAAAACTCACAGGTGCTTCACCTTCATCAGCAATAGGCATTGAATCAGCCCTCAAAACCGGAGCATTTTCGCTTACAATGGCGGCCCCAGCCCCACTCATTGGCGCAGATGGTTGTGCACTGCCAGACCCAAATGCTGCCTATGAGGAAGTGCCAATCGAATTGGTCCGTAAGGGCGATCGCCTCGAAATTCGAAGTGGAGAATTGATTCCAGCAGATGGAATGATCGTTGAAGGGTATGGAGCCCTCGATAAAGCACCGTTGACTGGAGAATCAGTTCCGGTTGAGATTGCCGAAGGCGATGAGATACAAGCGGGCCTTGTGCTCGCTCGAGGGCCAGTGGTCATCGAAGTCACCGCTGTCGGTGACGACACCCGCCTTTCAGGTCTAATCGATGCAGTCCATACCTTCCGTGAAGAACCACCACGCCTGCACAACATCATCGAGCGTTTCACAGCCATTTGGGTCCCCGTTGTTTTGTTCGGAGCCTTTGTCATTTGGTGGACTATGTTCCCAGAGGATTGGAAAATCATTCTTCTGCTCTGGGTTGTTGCTTGCCCGTGCGCTCTTTTGCTTGCGACTCCGGTTCCTCACGCAGCCGCTCTGGCACGATCTGCTCATATTGGCGCAATCGCCCGTGGTGGAGACGTCATTGAGCGATTATCAAAGGTTGAACACATTTTGCTCGATAAAACAGGAACCCTCACTTCAGGGAAGCCTCGGATCGGCGAGGTTGTGTTTGCAAAGGGCCGTAAAAAGGACCCTGCTCTCCGACTTGCTGCTGGACTTGAAGCCCGTTCCTCCCACCCTTATGCATTAACGGTGATGGACTATGTTCGAAAACAAGGCCTCGAGCCAACAAAAGTCAATGTCTTGGCTGATGTTGAGGCAGGCGTGCGTGGGAAGGTTGGCGGTAAAGAGGTGGCTTTCATTCGTTATGATCGGGCTGAAGATTTAGCGATCACAGTTCCAAACGAGTTGAAGGAGGCTTATACATCCGCTGAAGCGAAGGGGCATGGCGCCAGTCTGCTTGCTCGCGATGGCAACGCATTGGCCTTGTTCACCTTCATCCATGACGATACACGCGACGGAAGCCACCACCTTATTCCTGCCTTATTCCAACGAAACATCAACGTCGAAATTCTGTCTGGTGACAACCAAGCAGCAGTCACAGCTTTTGCGAAAAGCGTCGGTCTTCCGGAAGCATCAGCCCACGGTGGTCTTTCTCCAGAAGAAAAAGTCGAATGGGTTCGCGGACGATCGAAAACACACGTCACGATGATGGTTGGAGATGGATTCAACGATGCTGCGGCGCTCGCTGTCGCAGATGTCGGGGTTGCTGTAGGCAGCGGAGAAACCGTCAATCTCGAAGCAGCGGACGTACTGATTCCCGGCGACGACCCTCAAATGCTAACCGAGCTCATCGATCTCGCTCGTCGGGCTCAAAGGATTTTAATCGGTAACTTTGTGATTTCTGTGGGCATTACATTGGCACTCGTTGCGGCAGTCATCGGCCAAATGTATGATCAACTATGGGTTGGTGTTCTCATTCACGAAGCTTCAGTCATTCTCGTGATCCTCAACGGGGCAAGACTTGCAGGTTCGGATGGTGCCCTTTCGTTGTTGAAAAACATCGTTGTTTCCCTTTGGAGGGACACGAGCGAAGCCTTCGGTTTGCTTAGGAGTCGGTTCACGTCCTGACCTTGATTTTACGCGGCATCTTCAAACCATAGAGTGGCATCTTCCATCATGGTGAGCGCATGGCCAGAGTACGAGCAGACCCAGTCACAACCGCACTTGCTCATCCAACAAGGCGCGCCATCTACCTCGCCCTCACTCACTCTGATGAATTGAGCACGGTCCAGATTGAGCGACAATTAGGCGTCGATCGGTACAACCTCTATCACCACATGAAGAAACTCGCATCGCTGGATTTGATTGAAAATCATCGGGATCAAGGTCGAGCACGATGGTGGCGAAAGGCAGCACAGGTTGAACTACCAGAATTGCTCCAAGCCTTGCCGAGTGTACAACCTCCAACAGCGACTCCTCCCACACAAGCATCGTCTGAACCACTTCCTGACGGTCTACACGATGCCGTCCAGCACGGTGGCGATGTTCGCGTGATCACCCTCGATGGGTCACGGGACCAAGTTGGTGCGAAGAAAATGCTTGAACTGTTGGCCCAGCAACATGGAATTCCGTTGGATTTGCCGTGGAATTTCCTCCCAGAGAGCATTGTGCTCATCGCTAAGAAGCGCTGAGCCTACCCAGAGCAATAAATCAAAAACGAAGACCCAGAGGCGAGACCATGAGCGAAGAGTCAACAGTTGAATCTCGTGTGGCCCCTCCTGCGCTCAGTTGCCCAAAATGCGAGGGCCTGCTGCCAAGCGCTCTTGGTGAGGTGCAATGCACCCTTTGCTCGGCAAATGTTCGAATCGATCACCCGGTCACTCGTAAGAAATGGAAAGAAGAAAAAGTCGGTTGTCCAGAATGTGGCAAAGTTCTCATTGTTGGAGTCGATAAGCGCCCTGCTCACCTCAAGTGTGCGTCCTGCATGCACCACTTCACCCTCACACCTCATATCCCCAAAGTGGAAATCACATGCCCGGGTTGTGAACGCCAGTTGCGAATGAAGCGAAAGCCTGGTGCTCGACGCATTGATTGTCCAGCCTGCGACACAGCGTTCAATGTCAAATTTTGAATCCCTTGCTCGTAAAAGCAGATTTTCCATGCCTCAACAGCCATGACTTTGGCCGTGGAATTCCACCCTCCAAAACGCCTTGTCGCGCCCCGGCCTCGTCGCGCTCCTTATCTATGATGAGAAGTGCATGAAACAGTGGATGGGATACGATGTTACCGAGCGCAAGCAAGAGTACTGAGGCACTCGATGCAGCACGGAAGAAGCGTGAAAACGCTGACAAAGTTGCTCTATCAGCGCTTCGCTCTCAATTCACTTCAACCCCTACATCATCGCTTGATCAAGCCACGATGACCTCCGCTAGGTTCCGTCAAGAAGAGCGTCTTAGAGCCGACCTCCGACGAGAGCGGCGGCTCCGTCAGCAGGCCATTGCAGAACGTGTTTCAGCTATGCAAGAAGCGCTCGCTGCAGATCTTGCAGTCCAGCATGAATTGACCCTTGACCAACTGGAAAAAGAAATGCGAGAAGCGATGGAACAGGACCTCAGCATGCTCGAAAGAGACGCATTGGCGCGAGAAGAATCTCGAATGCGAGGCGAACTAGATCTCCGTTTGAACCGTCAATTGGAAGCAATGCGTGACCAATTTGAAGTCGAACAAGACAGGCGTCTAGAAGAACATCGCACCCAACTCAAGGCACAAATTGAATCTCAGTTGCATGATGAACACCGTCAGCGATTGGACATCCAAAAAGAGCGACTTTCGCTCGAATTCAATCAACACCTCCAGCACCGCATCCGGGGCATCGAAGCGGACATCCACGCCGAGATGGAAAAGCGCTTCACAGAGATGGAATCAAATGAGATTTCCAGATTAGAAGAGGGGCACAACGCACGCCTTGCTGAACGCGAAGAGCAACTCCGCCGAGGAATCAGAACCCGTCTTGAACAGCAACTTCGAACCCGCCTGAAGCAACGTGAAGCTCGCCTCAAAGCAGAGTATGAACGCCGAAGCCTCCGCTTAGAGGAGGACATTGCCGAACAACTCCAGTCTGAACTTGAAGGTCGGCTTCGCCAAGAAACTGACGATCTCGAAGAACGAATGCGAGAAGATGTCGAACTTGCTATTGCTCGGCGCCGAGATGAATTGCGCGTTGAAATCGAACAACAACTGCAAGCACGACACTCCGAGAGGCTGGCAGAACGAAAGTCACGGTTGCGTGAGAAGTATGACATCACCTTCTCAAAGGCAGTTGATGATATTTCACGCACCCTCAAGACGGATGTTGAAGTTGAACTTGAACAGCGTATGGATGAAGAATTTACTTCCTACCGCAGCACGCGTGAAGCAGAGATTCAGAACAGACTTGCTCGGTTCCGATATGAGCGAGAGGCAGAACTCCGCGAACAACTCGAAACTCAATACGATGCGAAGAAGACCGATTGGTCAGAACGGCTCGAACTTGAATTCCAATCCCGTGAAGCATCGGCTCGAAAGGCGATCATGTCCGAAGTGGATGCAGGCCTTCGAAATGAACGCCTGACCTTTGAGACCGACTTGGATTTGTTGAAGGAAGAGACTTCCCTCGAACTCGAAGTGGATATGGAAGAGCGGCTCAACGCATTCCGAGACCGCAAGGAAGAGGAAGTTGCAGTGCAACTTGAACGCCAACTCGACAAGCGTGAAGAGATTATGCGGAACAAGGCTCTCATCGATGTTCGTAAGCGTGAAGCACACATTCGTGCGGAAATTGAAGCACAACTCGGCCTCAAGCGTGCAGAAATCAGAAACCGGCTGCAAGGTTTGACAGAAAAGATGGATGCTTTCAAGGAAATGGCAGAAGACAAGATGCGAGAAGCAGTCACCAGGCAAGTGCAAGGTGAAGTCGACCAAGAGGAAGAAACCTATCGGTCCCGTGAAGCAGAGTTCCGAGAACTCCAATCCACAGACACCCGTGCAGAAAAGCGCCAGATGTGGATGCAATCAATCTCTGGGCAAAGCGCTCCGGGTCAAGCCCCTGCCAGCATGGATCCTTCCGCTCTCGGGGCTCGTCCAGACGCCCTTGGAGCAGCAGCAGGCCGTCCTATGCGAGGCATGCTCGGTGGGCAAGCACCACAACAACCTCGAATGGGCCTCGCTGGAATGCGAGCCCCGGCAACCAGTTCTAAGCCATTGACCATGCCAGGCGCTCCTTTGGTGAAGCCAATCAAGGCCCCACTTGGTGCAGGCGCTCCTTCGTTAGTGCAACCAGTTCAACCCAAGGTTGTGCGAAAGCCATTGCAACCGGTCAAGACCTTGGTCCAACCAACCGCAACGCCACAGCTTGATGATGTTCCATTGCCGCCTTCTCAAATAACAGAGGTTGTCGAGGAAGCACCCCTTGCTGCGCCAACTGAAGAACTCGAGATAGCGGTTTCAGAGGAAGTCGAATCGATTGAACCGACCGTCGAACCAGCCGCTCTTGAAGAAACCAATGTGGTGGATCAAGCCCCAGTGGAAACGACAACAATGCGCCCAATCACGGCGGTCCTGTCGCCAGTGGACGCTGTGAAACCGGTCGCAACAACCACACTCAAGCCAGTGCTTCCGCAATTAACGCCGAAGAAGGCACGTGGTGCGCCACCGAACATTTCCCGAGGAGCAACTGCTGAAGAGGGTAAAACCTCCACAGCAACGCTTACTCCCGTCCGTAGATTGACACCATTGAATGTGAAATCAGTCAGCAAAGACGAAGATGAAGAAGAGCAAGACGAGGCATGAATTCCTCCTTTAGACGTGAAGCCAAGCATCGGCTCATTGATAATGATAGAGGGATTGGGTTGAGCCATGAACCGGTTCCTTGTACTGTTCATTGCCTTTACCATGCTTCCATTGGTGGCCTTTGCCCCCACAGTTGTCGCCAACGAGGTGGAACTGATTGATGCTGGTTATACGCATCAGACAGCGTTAAAATTAGTCCATTGGGAAACCATGAACGACGGCACCATCCTCACGGTTGACGTCGAAGGAAACTTGAGCGTGAACTCGTTCAGCAATGGTATTCTCGTGCCGCTTTGGAGCCTCGATCTTAATGTGAGTGCAAACTCGGCTCGACTCGATGATGCCCAAATCTTGACCGCTGTGGCTCATGACGCTGGTGTGTTCATTGTCCACATGGACTTGCAAATTGCCAACAGAAACCTCTCAACGACAGATCCAGTCAACGACATGGATTGGGACACAGAGGGCGATTTGTGGCTTGCACATTTTGCTGGTCGTCGACGAGCCGAAGAATACAGTTCTGAGGGCGCAACGGGAACATATTCACCCCCCGTTCAAAGCGGATTCAATTCCTTCCTTGTGCTCGATGACGGGCGAATTGCTCTCGGGGGCTATGATTCAAAAGTCCATATTTCAGACAACGGCGGCACCTTATTGACCACCTTGAGTGAACCGGGTGGCATTGTCAATGCCCTGATTCAAGATCATGATGGCCATCTTGTTGTTGGTGCAGCGAATGGCGCAGTGTACCGATACAACACCAACTCATGGGCTGTTGAAACGCTATCATTGAGCCACGGTTCATCGATCGTCCACTTAGAGGAAGTGGACAACAGCACATACATCGCTGGCACCCAAAATGGGAAACTCACGATGATTGACGGTGCGACATTCAGCGAAGAGGAAACCTACACTTCTCAGGGCTCCGTCATCGGTTCATCAACACCGTTTACCGGTGAGGTGTACATTGTGACATCTTTCCTTTCCTCCTCAAAGGTCCGGTTGTACGATCTCGACACCGACGGGGATGGAGTGACGGACTCCAACGATGCATTCCCTCTCGAACTCACACAATGGTCGGATGCAGATATGGACGGCTATGGCGATAACATCAACGGGGTCATGGGCGATCAATTTCCAAACGATGGGACTCAATATGTCGATGTTGATGGGGACGGTCATGGCGACAATCCGGCCGGTACAGAAGGGGATCTTTTCCCGAATAATGCAGACCAGTGGCAAGACCGAGATGGAGATGGGTACGGTGACAACATGCAGGGTCAAGACGGCGACATGTTCCCTGACGAACCAACTCAGTGGGCGGATGAAGACCTCGACGGCTACGGCAGCAACCAAGATGGCCTGATGCCCGATGCATGCCCAAACCAAAATGGGTTTTCAAAACACGACCGCTTTGGGTGCACAGACACAGACCTTGACGGGTATTCGAACCCAGACGGAAACTTTGGCGTTGAGCAAGGTGCCGACGCCCTTCCTTCCCAATCCACGCAATGGCGCGACCAAGACGGCGATGGGTTTGGAGACAACACCACCGGTTTGTTGCCTGATGCTTGCCCGTGGGAATTTGGAAATTCAACCAAGGCCTGGCTTGCGAACGCAACCTCTCCAGTTGGCTTCATCGAGGTTCCCTCGAATGGATGCGAAGACCTCGACGGTGATGGCTGGGTTGATCGTACAGAATCCATTGGCATGGAAACCAATCCAGATGAGTACTTTGATGGGGATAAAGACGGCGTGGGGTCAAATTCCGATTACGATGATACACGTCCTCTTGTGCAGACAGAAAAAGATCACTGTATGCTGAATTTCGATGACGTGACCGACGCTTGCATGGGGTGGAGGGACGGCGATTACCAAGCCTACCTCGCTCGAGATAAAGGAGTAAATGAAAGCGATTATTCCTACTCAGCCTGGAACACGAGCAAGAACGCAGGGCTGCTTGATTCAGGTGGCGACGTTGATTCTTCCACTGTCAAACAAGTCATAGCCGTTGGTGGTGCTGCATTCGGAATTCTCACCCTTGTCATCGTGGTTGTCGCTGCAGTCAGCAAGAGGAGAAAAGAGAAAGCGAACATCAAACTCTACGGTACTGCATTTGTTCCTGACAACAAATCACGGTCTGCATCAGCTGAAGCACTTGAGGGAACTGCAGGACTTTCAGCCCAAGGTGGCGTGGAGTCTGATTCGGCTTGGGACGATGACATAGCCAACCTTGATTTCAGCGTCAAGGATGAAGACCTCTCAAATCAAGAAGAAACAAGTGAAGTGATTGATGCTGGCGACCTTTACGGCGAAGAGGACAGCATTGAAGCCATTGCAGGCATCGAGACATCCAATCAATCACCACCTGAAGCCGCTGCTGCAATGGAACAAGCCGCTCCTGCAACAGCCCCTCCAATACCCGATTCTGGACTGCCAGAGGGTTGGACGATGGACCAGTGGAAATGGTATGGCCAAGAGTGGCTGGATAAGAATAAGTGAATTAAGGAGGCCTCAATAGAGTAAGGAGGCCAATCTTGTTGCAGGGGCCCCGTTGGCTTGCATGAACATGTCCAAAGTACGCCAACATGACCCATGGTCCGACAACACTCGCTTGTATAACCGCAAAAAATCTGAAATTGAAGAGCTCTTTAGAGAAGTCGAATCTGAAATGAAATTACAACACCTTCGGTACCTTGAGCGCAAGGAAAATGGCTCTCAAAAAGATAAGATTCGGGCGTTACTCAAGTACACACGTGCAAAAGCAGTCTACGATACTGTGCGCTGGGTTGTAGTGGAGCGTGGCGCTCGACACCCTTTGGCAAGCAGTTTCGTAAATCAATCAACGCCAAACAATGGGCAGTGATTCGCGAAGAGCGCCCAACTCATCACCGGTGTAAACTGGCTTTCCTTCTTGCTTCAGGGTGTTCATGATCAGCCACAAAACACCGTTCCAGGCAGTTGAACGAGCAAAAATTTCGACATGGCCACACGCTGCGGCAACCAAAAGTTGCCCCTCCTCGGTGTTCTCACTGAACAAGGCCCGAACTAAATTACGGGCATCAAATTCGTAACCAAGGGGGCGCCATTCCATCATGGGATCACACCTTGAAAGGAGCGAGGTTCAATCGGTCAACCAAATGTTCGACCTCAACATCAGCCACCGCCTTCATGCGGTCTCGAAGCGTTTCAATTTCACCGTTCATTTTCGCAATTTTATGCGCTCGAACCATGTCGAGAAGCAACTCATTCACGCTCTTATGTCCGCTTGTGCTGCGCATGGTGTTCAATTGTCGTCGAACTTCGTAACTCACGCTCACAGAGGTCATTCCTTCACCAGTCATTGCAATCCCTTGCTCACGAGTGCGTTCTTTAGGCTACTTAACCCCCGCGAAGGAAGGTTTGCTAAAAGTGGCCTTTTTTGAGTGAAATCAAGACCTCGGGGAGGCTCTTTATCGGTTCTTTCGCTGTCGCAAAAGCCTCGGTTCTTCATTGACACCAAACTCACGACGCATTTCTTGCACTCTCTTGTGGAATTCCTTTGCTAGGGTCCAATATTCGAGGGACCCAGCGCCAGCTCCAGAATTGGTAGGTTTGTTGAGTAGGACGGTTGGAGCGCCGCTCCATGGGGCTTCTGCAACCTTAACCAAACGCCGAATTGTCGTTTTGAACAATTTGTTTGGCATCTTTTTGTTCACCTCATCACAGACGTGTCGACTGAGTTTTGAACGAGCATCAACCATCGTCATTGCAATGCCGAAAATCTTCAGGTTACGGTTGATCCTCCGTTGAATCATTTTGATTGAATTCATCAGCATGCTGAACCCTTCAAGCGCATAGTATTCGGCTTGAACGGGGACCATCACCCAATTTGCTGCGCACATAGCATTGATGGAAAGCAGGCCCAACGAGGGTGGCGTGTCGATGATGATGTAATCGAATTCGTCGATGATTGGCATGAGCGCTTCGCGAAGGCGAGTTTCTCGACCAATTTTGTGGCTTAATTCGATCTCTGCACCCGAGAGGTGGATGTCACTTGGAAGCAACCAGAGATGCCCGACAGAAACGTTGTCCGGGGCTTTTTTGTTGTTATTTCGCATGCTCCAGGCTTCTTGCATGGAACGGGTCAGTTCTTCAGGGCCAATCAGGTACTCCTCCATGAGGGGCAATTCTTCTCCTGAGTCATTGGTGAGCAGGTCATAGGAGGTTTTCTTGACGTTTTTCTTTTCAACCCCAAACGAGGTTGCGCAGTTGCCTTGCGGATCCAAATCAATCAGCAACACCTTGGCCTTGGGTAATCCTTGACGTGACGATCCTTTGGCAAGCGCTGCCGCGAGGTTAACTGCAGTTGTGGTTTTTGCACACCCACCTTTCTGGTTTGCAACGGCTACGACCATTTTGTACGGATTCATCAATTCACCTCCTCGGACATGTTAGGAAAAGAGGTTCTCCTCTTTGAATGCAACCACGGAGGTCCAATCATCAAGCAGGTTGAATCACTGGGACTGGGACTTCCGAGAGAATCTTGCGGACAATGTGCATGCCGGTGATTCCTCGAATCTTTGCCTCAGGTTTCATATTGATTCTGTGAGAGATCACTTGCAATGCGATGCCTTTGATGTCATCAGGGATGACATAGTTTCGACCGGCGATGGCTGCTGCCGCACGCCCGGTCTTGAACAGCGATTGCGATGCACGAGGTGATGCACCGTTGGTCACCCTGTGATCTTCACGGGTTCGTTGGACAATTTCAACAATGTAAGAGAGAATTGCTGGGTCGACATGAACGGTTTCAAGGGCTTTTTGCATGGCGACGACCTTCTTTGGCGAGGTCACTTGGAGAACATCGTGACCGTCCTTTCCTCGCAACTTTCGGCGAGCAAGAATTGCCTTTTCTTCAGCACGGTCCGGGTAGCCCATGCTCATCTTCATCAGGAACCGGTCCATCTGAGCTTCTGGAAGTGGGTATGTTCCTTCTTGTTCGATTGGGTTCTGTGTTGCAATAACAACGAACGGAGCGGGCAACTTGTGTGTGATTCCTTCAATTGTCACTTGCTTTTCTTCCATTGCTTCCAATAGAGCTGCTTGAGTCTTCGGCGGTGCACGGTTGATTTCGTCCGCCAAAAGAATGTTAGAAAACAATGGACCAGCACGAAGTTTGAACTCACCTGCTTTTTGATCGTACATGTATGTCCCCATGATGTCGGAAGGCAACAAGTCAGGGGTAAATTGAACACGCTTGAACTTGCATCCAAGGGCTTGAGCAAATGTGTTTGCAAGCAACGTCTTTGCCAATCCAGGGAAATCTTCGAGGAGCATGTTACCGTTTGATAGGATTCCGACAGTGACCCTGCGGAGGTTTTCATTTTTACCGATAATGACCTTGCTCACTTCGTTCATGAGGCTGTTGGAGATGGCAGAAACTGTACCAATCAAATCTTGAGTTCCGGGGTTTTGACCCATTGCGGGTGCGGCTGAGAATCCTGCTTCCATAGTAAGGCCTCCAAGGACAAGTTGCGAACCGCACCCTTCCATATATGAATGTGAGGGGGGTAGAAGTCAACAAGCCATCAACGCAGTGCTTGGAGAATGGGTGGAAGTTCATCGTCCCCAGAAATGGTTTTCTTTGCGGTGCAAGCGGATTAACTCGTCCAAAATCTCTTGTTCGACAGGGTTGAGATCAATTTTCTTTAGCCTTTTAGCGTGAGATTCAGGGACATCAACATAGAATTCATCCAATTCCTCAATGTGGCGTCCCACCGTTGGTCCACTGATCGCAACAGCGACCTCGTCGCCTTGGTTCGCTTCCTTCACATCTTCTGAATCACGGGTGCGCAGGCTCTTGATTTGGCCAACAGGGGTTCCGTCAAGTTTCATCAAGCGCTGGCCGACATGAACCCTTCCACCAACCACGCGCATACCGACAATCGCTGGGCCCTTTGCCCGGAATGTGTGGTCCTTGAGGTAGAGAAGTCGGCCCGGATAAACCAGTGATTCTCGTAATGCTGCCGCCATCTGCTCAGCAGTCTCTTCTCGCCACGCTTCGTAAGCATCGAGAATGTGATAGATGATGCTCCCCGAAAAGAATTTGATTTCTGCATCCTCAGCGCCCAACGCCTCAGCAACCTCGGAGTTTCCTTTGACTGAAAAACCAAGGATCACTTTGTTGAGCGGGTCTTGTGCCGATTGCGCCATCAGGATGTCCCGTTTGTTGACAGGACCCACTGTTGCTTGCCGCACTGGGATTTTCAGTTTTGCGAGTTCGAATCCAAGCGCTTCCAATCCACCCACCGTGTCTGCTTTGATGACCACACCCTTGCGTTCTTCTTCTGCACCTCTGCAAACTCCCTTACGAGTGTGGTCTTTGAAGTCTGCACGAGGGAACACTTCGTTGCACTTTGAGCACATGATTGGCATCGTGTCGAAGATGGCACGCCATTCTTGGCGGATGGCCGTTTCAGCCTGCTCTCGCTCTTCTTCAGTGTTGGCTCTGTAGAGTGTGGTCCCAGCAATGGTGTTCTCAAGCTTTGGAGCGACAATTTTGACTCCACAGGCTGCCTCAACTTTGTCGAAATTGACCCAGCGTTTCCCGGCGTCTCGCATTTCAGACATGCCTTTTGGACGCTTGAGTCCTTTGATGTGGGTTGAAAATGGTCCATCGTTTGCTGCGACCATGATTGTGTCTCCAATTTTGAGTTCCCCACGGTAAAGGATGACATCGATGGTTTTGCCCATGCCAACTTCGTCTCTCATCTCCAAAACGGTACCCTCGGGCGTGCCAAGCGTGTCGGTTAAGCGGTCTTCAAGGAAGCGTTCAGCCAGTCCAACAGTAACGGCGAGAAGGTCTTGGAGGCCTTCACCGTCTTTGGCCGACATAGGCACAAGGGCAACATTTTGGCGGAAGTCCCTAATTTGGTCATAGCGTTCAATGTTGAAACCATGTTCTGAAAACTGACTCACTAACTTCCAATACCGGTCCTCAAACAAAGACTGAACATCTTCGCGCTGGTCTTTGAACGACTCCATGAACGAACGTCCATGTGTTGTGCGCCAGCCATGGATGCGATCGACTTTGTTCCCAGCGATAACAAACGGTGTTTTGGTTTCCTTGAGCGTTTGTAGGCTCTCAATGGTTTGAGGCCGCAATCCTTCCATCACATCGACCACCAGCACAGCGATGTCGGCTACTGAGCCGCCTCGGTTGCGCAGACTGACGAAGGAGTGGTGGCCTGGCGTATCGATGAAAAGCAAACCTGGTGATTTGAATTTCTTTCCCCCAAGCATTGCTTCACATGTTTTGTTCAGGACATCAGCAGGGACTTCAGTCGCTCCGATGTGCTGGGTGATGCCACCTGCCTCACGGTCCATGACGCTTGCTTGGCGTTCGCTGCCTACCGAGCGGACCAAATCCAGAACGCTTGTTTTTCCATGATCAACATGGCCAAGTACAGAGACGATTGGTTGGCGGTTATGTCCACGTTCGACGGTCACTTCATCGGACGAATCCTGTTCGGTTTCGTCCATGCCATCACCTCAAACTCCTGATTGGGGTGCACTCACTCGTAAACCCAAGCGGTGATTGTTTGATCCCATTCCATGAGGCCTTCAGGGAACCAAAGTCCAAGTTCGAAGGCAGCGGTTTCTGCTGCATCCGAGCCGTGAATCATGTTGAAGCCCATGTCCATACCGAAATCGCCACGGATGGTTCCGGGGCTTGCTTCGCGTCCGTTGGTTGAACCAATGAGGGTTCGAGCCACAGTGATAGCGTCCTTTCCAGACCATGCCATGCACACAACAGGGCCAGAGGTCACGAACTTGATGAGTCCAGGATAAAATGGGCGTTCTTTGTGAACTTCGTAATGCGCTTCTGCCGTTTCTTGACTTGGCACGACGGACTTGAGTCCGACAAGCTTGAGCCCTTTTCGCTCGAAGCGTCCCAAAATTTCTGCAATTAGTCCACGTTGTACGCCGTCAGGCTTGATCATAACATAGGTTGTTTCCATGGTGTTCACCAAACCGTCCGACTGTACCCCCCTTTATGAGCCATACGGCATAGGTGGGTGATTGAATTGTTTCCGTATTGACGGAATGGTTGCTCAGTGGCAAACACAAGCGCTTCAAATGCCGCCCTTCACGAAGTGACGGGTCCACTTGACTCGGCGAGAGTTTCGCTTGAGTGCGATCATGTTCTTGCGAGCCTTGGAGTTCTTGAACCACATGACGCTACCGTCACGGCGAACGAACATCATGCCCGTGCCAGGTTCAATTTCTTCACCGGAAAAAGTACAGATTCTACGTTCAGGCATTCACTTCACCTCGAGTTGAGCTTACGGGCTTCACGACCGGTGTCCTTGAGCATCAAAATGTCGCCGACACGAATTGGACCGAGGACGTTGCGGGAGATAATTCGCCCAACGTCTCGTGGATTAGGTGCATCGTTCACACGGACCTTGACTTGAGTCGCCTCACCGGTCATACCGGTGCGGCCGACGATTTCGACGACTTCTGCTGGCCATCCGTTGAGTTCTTCGCTCATGTATTTCGCCTCCAAACTTCAGGTTCAAGCCTTGAGGCCGTTGATCAAATCAACGACTTCAGTGAACTTTTCTTGTGCGCCTTTGGTGATTTCCAT
>TARA_B110000008_G_scaffold34305_2_pt1 | contig 17459 bp, 17 predicted proteins | sample TARA_B110000008 | Tara Oceans TARA_B110000008 (sample SAMEA4396496) | marine metagenome | biome: Westerlies Biome; feature: [DCM] deep chlorophyll maximum layer (ENVO:01000326); material: water (ENVO:00002006), including particulate matter (ENVO:01000060) such as... | depth 40 m
TTGCTTTGCGACTTTGTCTAGCAATGCGTTAACTGATTTTACCATTGGATCCCCTTCATCTTTTGCGACAGCATAAGGGCGAAATGCACTTGTTTTAGTCGTATCATCTTTAACTAAGCGAGCTGGAATACCTACAGCAACACTATTTGATGGAATATCCTTAATGACTACTGCATTAGAGCCAACTTTAGCTCCTTTACCAATTGTAATTGGCCCAAGAATTTTAGCCCCCGCACCGATTACTACTTTATCTTCAAGAGTCGGATGACGCTTACCTTGCTTCCAAGAGGTTCCCCCTAAAGTTACACCGTGATAAATAGTACAATCATTACCAATAATACTTGTTTCACCAATTACCACACCCATACCATGATCTATAAAGAAACGATTTCCAATTACCGCTCCTGGATGTATTTCTATACCTGTCAAAAAACGAGATATATGAGAGATTGCTCGACCTAACCAAAAAAATTTGATTTTCCATATCTGGTGAGCAAGTCGATGAAATAAAATGGCATGGACCCCAGGGTATGTGGTTAAAATTTCTAAGTATGACCTTGCTGCAGGGTCTCTTTCAAAAACAATCGCCATATCTTCTTTTAATCTTTTAAACATTTATCTCTCTAATTATTAATTAAACTCTCGCGTCATTATCTCACGAAAATTAAAACTTGAATATTTAAGAAATATTTAAAGTATTACTTTATTTTTTTTTGTATTTCACTCAGTATTCCTCTGAGAATATTAACCTCATCTTTTTCCATTTTTATTCTATTAAATAATAGTTTTAGTCGACGCATTAGTCTTTCTGCCTGAATTTTTTTTAAAAAACCGAGTTGATCTAGCATTTGTTCTAAATGTTCATAAAATCCATATTGCACTTCATGAGATGCATAATCTGTATCTTTTCTTTTTAATATTTCGTTTTTACTAGGTAACGTCGACAACATTCTTATTTCATGGCAAACGATTTGAACGGCTTGTGCTAAATTAAGAGAAGAGTATTTTGAATTAGCATCAATAAATCCTAATGACTGGCAGTGCTCAATTTCGCTGTTAGATAACCCATTTTTTTCATTACCAAAAAGTAAAGCAATTTTATTTTTTATAGAAACAGAAACAAGCTCCTCGGATGCTTCACGAACATTCATATGTTTTTGGGTTAACTCTCTTTTCCGCGCAGTAAAGCCTATGACATAATTTATATTCTTTAGGGCTTCTTCTAAGCTGTTAACTACAATAGCTTTTTCCAAAATATCTTCTGCACCAGCTGATAACATATTAGCTTGATCATTTGGAAAGTCTTTTGGACTAACAAGGTATAAACTAGAAAACTCCATTGTCTTCATGGCACGTGCAACAGACCCAATATTTCCTGGATGACTTGTTTGGCAGAGCACTATTCTAAAATTATTTATTAATTTTGATTTGGTTGACATCTAATTCCCTGTAAAATGCCATTTTATCAAGAGTCCCTTAAAAGTCTCTAATTAATTTTTTAGGTTTTCATTATGCACCCAATGTTAAATACCGCAATAAAAGCAGCTAGAAGAGCTGGATCAATTATTACCAGAGCTTCTGAAGACGTTAAGTCTCTTAGTATTAGTAATAAAAATTTTAATGATTATGTTACGGAGGTAGATTTAGCATCAGAAAAAGAGATTATCAGAATCTTAGGGGATGCTTATCCTAAACATGAATTTTTGGGAGAGGAAACGGGATTATCCCAAAATGCTGATGATATTTGGATTATTGACCCACTAGATGGAACTACTAATTTTTTACATAATTACCCTCAGTATTGTGTATCTATTGCTCTTCAGCAAAAAGGAGAGATTACCCAAGCAGTTATCTATGACCCTAATCGAAATGACTTATTTACTGCCTCCAAGGGAAATGGTGCTTATTTAAACGACAGAAGAATAAGAGTTACAAATAAAACAAATTTACAAGATTGTTTGATTGGAACAGGCTTTCCTTTTAGAGACTTCACTCACTTACCTGTATATCTAAAAATATTTGAAGATATGGTCAGAAGTACATCGGGGGTAAGGCGACCAGGCTCTGCCGCTCTTGATTTAGCTTATGTTGCAGCTGGTTGGTTTGATGGATTTTGGGAGATAGGTTTGTCTCCTTGGGATATTGCAGCAGGCGGATTATTAATTCAAGAAGCTGGAGGAATTGTAAGTGATTTTTCTCAAAAAAGTGAATGGCTTAAATCAGGCAATATTGTTGGAGCAAGTTCAATAATTCACCCATTTTTAATTGAAAAAATTCAAAAGCATATTACTGAAGATTTAAAAAATTAGTGGGAATGTCCCCCTTCTCCATGTGAATGCTTATGTTCAGTTTCTTCTTTATTTGCTTTTCGAACATTTTCAATTATTGCTTTAAAAATAATTCTTTGCCCGGCCCAGGGATGATTACCATCAACCTCAACTTTTTTGTCAACGATACTTTTTATATAATAAATAATTACATCACCAGACTCATCTTCGCCTTCGAAAGCCAACCCAACTTTTAAATCCTTTTCTGGAAAAGCACTTATAGGTTCAATTTGTACTAATTCAGCATTATATTCTCCGAATGCATCTGCTGGTTCTAGACCAATTTCAATAACTTCTCCTTTTTTCTTTCCATGCATTTCTTCCTCGACTTTGGGAAATATTTGATCATACCCTCCATGAAGGTAAGAAACTGGATCTTTACTTGATTCAAGTATATTTCCATCACTATCTTTAAGTTCATAAGACATTGTTACAATAGTATTCATGGCAATTTCCATAACTTTAATCCTTATTAATTTTCAGACTTTTTTCGGTTTAATTTTTCGCTCATATTAACATCTAAGTCCAATTCAGAGTTTGTTTTAAAAATTTTTAGGAGTCAGTATTGTCTCCTTTGCAACCTTTTGGGTTTTTGGAAAATCTTTACTGTAATGTAATCCTCTACTTTCTTTTCTGGCAATAGCTGACAAAACAATTAACTCTGCAACTTGTAGTAAGTTTCTTAGTTCAATCAGGTTTGGAGATATTTTAAAGTTAGTGTAAAACTCATTTACTTCATTTCTAAGCATATTTATTCTATGAAGAGCTCTAGATAATCTTTTATTTGTTCTTACAATCCCAACGTAATTCCACATAAACGTTCTTAATTCGTTCCAAGTGTGTGTTATTAATATTTCTTCATCTGCATCTGTAACCCTACTTTCATCCCAAGAGGGGAGTCTAAAGTTATGCTTAAATTTACTTTTAAGTATTTTTTTTGCGACAGATTCTGCGTATACAAGACATTCTAATAATGAGTTACTTGCAAGCCTGTTAGCTCCGTGAAGTCCCGTGTAAGCGACTTCTCCTATAGCAAATAATTGTTGAATATCAGTTTGCCCATCAATATCAGTCATCACACCGCCACAGCTATAGTGAGCAGCCGGCACAACTGGTATAGGTTCTTTTGTAATATCTATTCCTCGCTCTAAACATCTTTTGTAAATCATTGGGAATCTATTAACTGTAAAGTTTTTTGGATGATGAGTAATATCTAAATAAACACATTTTAAACCACCTTTTTTCATTTCAAAATCGATAGCTCTTGCAACGATATCTCTTGGTGATAAGTCTCCTCTCGAATCATATTTATCCATAAAACTTTCTCCATCAGGAAGAATTAATTTTGCTCCTTCTCCTCTTAAAGTTTCAGATATTAAAAATGATTTATCTTTTGAATCAAAAAGACATGTCGGATGAAATTGAATAAACTCCATATTTGCTATCTTGCAACCAGCACGCCAACTCATCGCAATTCCATCACCAGTACTTACATCTGGATTTGTTGTATAAAGGTAAACTTTACTTGCTCCGCCTGTTGCAAGAATTGTATTAGAAGAAGAAATTGTATATACGCTGTTTATCTTATTATCAAGTATGTATGCACCTAAGCATGTATTATTTTTTAATTTCTCTCCTACTTTGTTTGATGTAATGAGATCTACAGCGATATGATTTTCAAAAGTTGTAATATTAGGGTGACTTAAGACTAAATCAATTAAGCAGTCTTGAATTGCCTTACCTGTAGTATCTTTTACATGAGCTATTCTTTTATGAGAATGTCCACCCTCTTGGGTTAAGTGTAAGCCTTGCCCATCTTTCTCTTTTGTAAATTTTACCCCAGTTTTGGTTAACCAATTCAATGCTTCTTTACTGTTTTCAGTTACAAACTTTGTAATATCATCATCACATAAGCCAGCTCCAGCAATTTTAGTATCTTCTATGTGTGACTTAGTTGAATCATTTTCTGAAACAGACGAAGCTATGCCTCCTTGCGCCCAATGACTAGAGCTATCCACGAGTTTACATTTACTTATTACTGCGATTTTTTGTGTGTCAGCTAATTTAAGTGCTGAACTAAGTCCAGCTAACCCACTCCCAATAATAAGAACATCAAAGTTTAATTTATTCATTTACGATTTTCTAGGAACTTAATTTATATAATAATGGTCAAGCTATTGTAACTAATTAAAATAAAAGAAAGTACAATTTTATAATGAATACATTAAAAGTCGTATCTAAAGTAAGTGAGGTGTACAATGCTCCAATTGTTAATTCAGAAATTAAAGGTAATATGGAAGCACGCCCAGTAAGCCCCGAAAGAGCTATTGATCAAAAATTAGTTGAAAAAGCTCAAAAAGGCGATAAACAAGCTTTTAGTATTTTAGTGGAAAAGTACCAGCTAAAATTATATCGGCTCATTTCAAGAATGGTCAGAGATCAGTCTGAAATCGAGGATATTGTGCAGGATTCTTTTATTAAAGCTTATAGGGCAATTAATAGTTTCAGAGGCGATAGTGCTTTTTATACTTGGCTATATCGCATTGGAATTAATACGGCAAAAAATCACTTAGTATCACTAGGCAGAAGGCCAAAAGCTATGGATGCGGTTGATATTGAAGAAATAGAAAATTTTCAAGATGCGCAAGATCTTAGGAGTGTTGAAACACCAGAAACAACTTTAATGAATAATCAGATAACAGCTACAGTCAATAATGCTGCGGAAAGCCTACCTGATGAACTTAAACAAGCTTTTAAATTAAGAGAAATGGACGGCCATAGCTATGAGGAAATTTCTGAAATGATGGGTTGTCCTATAGGAACAGTTCGCTCAAGAATTTTTAGAGCTAGGGATGCTATCGCGGAAAAATTAAAACCATTAATAGAAGTAACTAATAAGCGTTGGTAATAACAAAGGAAATAAACTTATGAATGAAAAAACATCATCTCTTTTTGATAATGAAATAGAAACTAGTGAAATAGATAGTTTACTATCAAATAAAAATAGGGGGCCAGAAATTCGTGCCGCAATGCAATATTATCAAACAATCAGTGAGTCAATACAGGGCAAACCATTATCTAAAAATAATTTAACAGATAAGATTATGGCTTCAATTGATAAGGAGCCTACTCAGTTAGGTGGTTTCTTAGCTACCAAAAAGACTTCAAGTCAGTCCAGTAATCCATCAGAATATTGGCCAATGGCTGCATCTTTTGCCGCGTTATTTGTAATAGGGCTCACCGTATTTAATGGAGACGGCCCTAAAACCGGAAATAACTCTGTATTAGCTAAAGGCGATATTCCAGAAGATATTATTATTGCGCATCATGCTCTAACTTCAACAAATATGAAATATTTTATTAAAACAAAAGATTAAAACAGAGGCATATGATAGTTAAAAGTTTAATCAGTTTTATTCTTGTATTTATGCTTAACCCTTTATACGCCCTGGATAACCCTTGGGAAATAATTAATAAAGCAGCGGATGCGTCTAAAAAGTTAAGTTATAAGGGTATTTTTCATAGCCAACATTCAAACGATATTAAATCAATTGAAATAACCCATGCTTTTCGTGGAAGCGATGAGTATGGAAGCGATGAGTATACTAGAATTAATATGCTTGACGGAGACTTTGGCGAAGCCCTTGCTGATGGTAAAAATGTTGTTGTTTATCACTCTCGTAAAAATGATGTGATTATGCAAAAAAGAAAAAATCAGCATTTATTTCCAGCTATTTTTCCTGCCAATCCAGAAATTTTGAAAGATAATTATGAGTTAAGTTTTGGTAATAAAGAAAGAATCGCTGGAAGAAGCGCGCAAATTGTAGTTTTAAGGCCCTTAGATAAATACAGAAATTTTTATCATTTTTGGCTTGATGAGGAAACTTCAATCCCATTGAAGATGATTGTAAGTGATGATAATAACAATATTTTTGAACAATCCAGTTTTACAAATATAACCTTCGTACAAAGTCAAAACATATCTTGGTTTAAGCCTAGTATCGACAAAAAAACCCAAGATGTCATTGAAAAGAAATCAGAAGAATCAACTATAAGTAATAAATTTTGGCAATTAAAAAATATCTTACCTGGATTTAAAGAAGTTGATCAAATTACCCATCGTATTCCAGGTTTAAATATACTCAGTCATCAATTAGTTTTCACCGATGGCTTGGCATATGTGTCCTTATTTATAAGACCTATTGCCAAAGATAAAAGACCCAAAATTGGAGAGGTTAGAATTGGTTCAACTAACATAAGTGCTAGATATTATAACGGCTATCAAATAATGTCTGTTGGCTCCGTCCCCTTTAGTACTGTCAAATATTTTAGTGAATCTGTTGAATTTTAAGAGTAAATTTCGAAGATTAGAACTAAATTTACTTCATAAAAAAGGTAAATTATATTTTTTAGGCCATGCAGTTTATACGTTATTATAAAAATATATTTTTAATTTTACATTTTAAAAAAGGATCAAGGTTTTGAGAACACTTCATTTTTTTCAATTATTACTTATATCTTTATTTTTTACACCTTACAGTTTTGCTATCACGTTACCTGATTTTACTGTTTTAGCAGAAAAGCAGGGAAATAAAGTGGTAAATATTAGTGCTATAAAAGAAAGAAATGTTTCTCAAGTTAGAGAAATATCACCGCAAGAAGAGCAGATGCAAGAGTTTTTCCGAAGATTTGGTATTCCTCAATTTCCAGGGCTCCCTAACGGTGAAATGCCACAACAAAAACAAATGAGTGCAACCGGGTCAGGTTTTATTATTGAGAGCGATGGTTATATTATTACTAATGCTCATGTTGTTTCGCAAGCAGATACCGTTATAGTTAAGTTAGCAGATAAGAGAGAATTTAAGGCTAAACTTTTAGGTGTTGATAAAAGAACGGATGTGGCACTTCTAAAGATTGAAGCCAAAAATTTACCAACTGTTAGCGTAGGCGACCCTGAAAAGGTTAAGGTTGGCGAATGGGTCGCTGCAATTGGTTCCCCTTTTGGACTTGAAAATACCATGACTGTAGGTATCGTTAGCGCTAAAGGAAGGGCGCTTCCTCAAGAAAACTTTGTACCTTTCATTCAAACAGATGTTGCTATCAATCCTGGCAATTCTGGTGGACCATTATTTAATACAGACGGTCAAGTTATTGGGATTAATTCTCAAATATATAGCCGCACAGGAGGTTACATGGGATTATCTTTTGCTATCCCAATTGATGTTGCGATTAATGTGGCTGAGCAATTAAAGCTCAATGGAAGAGTTATTAGGGGTTGGTTAGGTATTGCTATTCAGGATATTACTAAAGAACTTTCTGAATCTTTTGGTATGACTGATACAAAAGGAGCTCTAGTGGCTGGTGTTGAGAAAAATTCACCTGCTGCAAAAGGAGGTTTACTTCCTGGCGATGTTATATTGCAATTTAATAACAACAGTATTGTGAATTCAACTGATCTTCCTAAATTTGTTGGTACAACTAAACCTAAATCTTCTGCCCCGGTTGAAGTTATAAGAAAAGGTAAGAAATTAAAATTGAATATTGTTATTGGCGAAATGCCTAGTGACAAAAAAGTTGTTGTTGCAAGAAAATCAAATAAGCTTGAAGTTAACCGAATAGGTCTTGTATTAAAACCAACTTCTAAGCAAGAAAAAAAGACTCTTGATGGTCGAAACGGTTTATTAGTTGCAGATGTTAAGGGTAAAGCAATATCATCTCAAATAAGACCAGGAGATATTATTTTAGCTTTAAACAATTCACCAGTTACTACCGTTTATTCATTTAATAAAGAGTTGAATAAAGCCCCTAATGGTAAAACAATTGCGATACTGATTTATCGAAATGGAGATACCCTTTTTATTCCGGTAAAAATAAGTGATTAGAATTTCCTAACTAATGTATAAGATAATATAGAATTTACATTTTTTTAGAAGGCGCATTTAGCGCCTTTATTTATATTTGATAGCTTTTAAGGTCCTACAAACTCTATATGGAAAATATAAGAAATTTTTCAATCATTGCTCACATCGATCATGGTAAATCAACTTTAGCTGACAGAATTATCCACTATTGCGGAGGTTTAGAGGACAGAGAGATGGAGCAACAAGTTCTTGACTCCATGGATCTTGAGAGGGAGCGAGGTATTACTATAAAAGCTCAAACAGTTAGCTTAAAATATAAAGCAAAAAATAATGGTATTTATATATTTAATTTAATTGATACTCCTGGTCACGTTGACTTCACCTATGAAGTTAGTCGTTCACTGGCTGCTTGTGAAGGTGGATTATTGGTGGTTGATGCTTCTCAAGGTGTTGAAGCACAGACAGTTGCAAACTGCTACACTGCTCTGGATCAAGGGGTAGAAGTACTTCCTGTATTAAATAAAATTGATCTACCTTCCGCAGAGCCTGATAGGGTAAAAAAAGAAATTGAGGATGTTATTGGTGTAGATGCAACAGATTCAGTCCTCTGTTCTGCAAAGACAGGAGTGGGTGTCGAGGATATTTTAGAGGCAATCGTTAAAAGAATTCCGCCACCTCAAGGCTCCATTAAAAAACCATTAAAAGCTTTGATTATTGATGCATGGTTTGATAATTATGTCGGTGTTGTGATGCTTGTTAGAGTTGTCGATGGAGAAATAAGGCCTAAGGATAAATTACATTTGATGGCAACAGGTGCTGAGTACCTATGTGAGGAAGTAGGTATATTTACTCCAAAGTCACTGGTAAAAAATTCACTAAAATCTGGTGAAGTAGGTTTTGTGATCTCCGGAATTAAGGAGCTTGCTAGCTCCAAAGTTGGTGACACCATAACACTCGCAAGAGATAAGGCCACTCAATCCCTCCCTGGATTCAAAGAAATAAAACCTCAAGTTTTCGCAGGCCTTTATCCTATTGAGTCAAATCAATTCGAAGGATTAAGAACGGCGCTAGAAAAATTAAAATTAAATGATGCGTCACTAAATTTTGAACCAGAAAATTCTAGTGCACTTGGTTATGGCTTTCGTTGTGGCTTTTTAGGCCTTTTACACATGGATATTATTCAAGAAAGATTAGAGCGAGAATATGAAATGGAATTAATTACTACGGCTCCTACTGTGATATACGAATTACTACTTGGCACTGGGGAGACAAATCTTATCGAAAATCCCTCGCGCTTGCCAGACCTCTCAGTAATTGATGAAGTTAGAGAGCCTATAATAAATTTAAATATTCTTTTACCTCATGATTATGTTGGTTCAGTTATGACTTTAGCCAACGACAGAAGAGGTATTCAAAAAAATATGCAGTATTTAGGCCGACAGGTAATGATTAGTTATGAGATTCCTTTGAGTGAAGTGGTTCTTGATTTTTTTGACAGACTAAAATCAGTATCAAGGGGTTACGCATCAATGGATTATGAATTTTTAGAATTCCGTGCAGCTGACCTAGTAAAGTTAGATATTATGGTTAATGGCGAAAGAGTGGATGCACTATCCTTGATAGTTCATAGATCAAATAGTATATTTAGAGGTCGCGAATTAGCAGCTAGAATGCGTAAACTTATACCGAGGCAGATGTTTGATGTTGCTATTCAGTCTGCAATAGGCGCAAATATAATTGCAAGAGAGACTGTTAAAGCTATGAGGAAAAATGTACTTGCAAAGTGCTATGGTGGAGATATATCTAGAAAGAAAAAATTATTAGAAAAACAAAAAGAAGGTAAGAAGAGAATGAAGCAAGTGGGTAATGTCGATATTCCCCAGGAAGCATTTTTAGCAATTTTACAGGTAGATGATAAATGATTTTTGCAATAATTTTAATGTCAGTTACAGTATTTACAGGAATAATAACTTTTCTTGATTACGTCTATTTTAAAAAAAAGAGGTTAAAAAAAGCAAAAGAACATTTTTTAATTGAGTATTCAAAAAGTTTTTTCCCTGTGTTATTAATTGTTTTTGTTATTCGATCTTTTATAGTTGAACCCTTTAAGATTCCCTCTGGCTCTATGATGCCAACTTTAATTTCAGGAGATTTTATTGCTGTTAATAAGTTTGCTTATGGTATTCGTTTTCCCGTATGGAATAAAACTTTAATTAATTTGGGTAGCCCAAACAGAGGAGATGTATTTGTATTTCACTATCCTAAAAACCCTTCTATTGATTATATTAAAAGAGTTGTTGGGCTTCCTGGGGACGAAATTAAATATGTTAATAAAGAGTTGATTATTAATGGGCAATCAATAGAACTAAAGTTTAAAGATAAATATAATTATGAAACAAATGATGGTCAGATTATGAGTGCACTTGAGTTTGAAGAATTATTAGTTGATTCGAGTCACTCTATTTTAACTCATGATATTCCTTCTGAAAATTATCAATTTAATGTTCCTGAAGGACATTATTTAGCAATGGGAGATAATCGTGACAATTCATCTGATAGCAGAGCTTGGGGATTTGTGCCTGAGCACTTACTGGTTGGTAAAGCATTTATTATTTGGCTTAACCTTTCAGAACCAGGACGAATTGGTAATTGGATTTATTAATTGATTATGAATAAAGACCAATTACAATCATTTGAAAAAATTATTAATTATAAATTTAAGCAGCAGGACTTACTTGAGTTAGCTTTGACACATAGAAGTTTTAAAGGAAGTAATAATGAGAGATTAGAATTTTTAGGCGACAGTATTCTAAATTTTATAATAGCGGATTTTTTATTTAAAAAATTTGAAAATATTAATGAGGGAGATTTGAGTCGCCTTCGGTCACAGCTTGTTAAAGAGCAAACTTTAAGTGATATTGCAGCCACTATTAATATTAGTGATTACTTGAAGCTAGGGGAGGGTGAACTTAAAAGCTCAGGTTGGAGGAGGCCCTCTATAATGGCTGATACTGTCGAGGCTATTATTGGGGCTTTATTTTTAGATGGAGGAATAGAAGCATCCCATCAATTTATTTCAAAATTCTATGAAGACAAGATAAATATTATTGATCCAAAAAAAATAATGAAAGATCCAAAGTCGATTCTTCAGGAAACACTCCAGGCAAGAAAAATTCCCTTACCGCTTTATGAGATATTATCAGTTGATGGTGTAGATCATTCGCAGATTTTTAAAATAAGTTGCTTAATTCCAAAATTAGAAATACAAAGTCAAGGTCAAGGAACCAGTCGAAAGGTTGCTGAGCAAGAAGCTGCTCTTTCAGCATTAAAATTGATTGGCTCTAAGTCTAATGATGAGTAACTTAAAAAAAAGAAGATGCGGAACGATAGCAATTGTAGGCAAACCAAATGTTGGTAAGTCAACTTTATTGAATTACTTTATTGGAACAAAACTAAGTATTACATCACGCAAGGCGCAAACAACTAGGTATCAATTAATAGGAATATCTACCAATAATGATACACAATATATTTTTGTTGATACTCCTGGTTTTCAGTTAAAGCATTTAAATACTATGAATCGAAGTTTAAATAAAACAGTTAAACAGGTATTAAAAGATGTTGATGTAATTGTTTTTTTAATAGAACCAAATGAATTAGATGAAACTGATAAAAAAATATTAGGTATGATTCCTGCTGCTACACCTACAGTTTTAGTTATAAATAAAGTTGATCAACTTAAAGATAAAAATAAATTATTAGGTCTGATAGATAATTTAGCTAAATTGCAGGTATTTAAAGACATCATTCCAGCTAGTGTTAAAAAAGAAAGTAATTTACCAGAATTACTAAAATCTATTCGTCAACTTCTACCTCAGCAAAATTTTATCTACGACGAAGATGAGATTACTGATAAAAATGAAAAATTTTTAGCATCTGAAATTATTAGGGAAAAAGTTTTTAGACTAACAGGGCAGGAACTTCCATATTCTGTAGCTGTAGAAATTGAAAAATTTGAAGTTGAGGGTAATTTAAGAAGAATTTTTGCAGCAATTATTGTAGATAGAGACTCTCATAAACCAATGATTATTGGTACTAAGGGAGAGCGACTGAAGGAGATCTCTAGTAGTGCGCGTAAGGATATGGAAAAATTATTTAATGGTAAGGTTTGGCTAGAAACATGGGTTAAAGTCAAGAAAGGTTGGTCTGATGACATACGTGCTCTTAAGTCTCTAGGATTATAAAAGTATGGCTAATGCTTTATCGAAACAAGAAAATCAAAATGTTTACATACTTCATTCATACCCTTTTAAGGAAACCAGCTTAATAGTTGAATTATTTTCTGAGCATCATGGAAGAATTTCAGTTGTTGCTAAAGGAGCTAGAAGACCTCGCTCAATACTTCGTGGAATGCTTCAACCATTTCAGCCGTTGCAAGCTACATGGTCAGGTAATGGTGATATAAAAACATTGCATAGTATTGAATGGAGCGCTAAATATTTAGCAATTGATGGTGATGCACTTATTTGTGGTTTTTACCTAAACGAATTAATTGTTAGACTTTTGTTAAGAGAAGGCACACAAAATGATTTGTTTAATTTTTATAATGAAGCTATAAAGATGCTTTCCTTAAAGAATAATTTAAGTGTTACATTAAGACGCTTTGAATTAAAATTATTACAAGAATTAGGATATCAAGTGCCATTAAAGTTAGATGAAAATTCTGAGCCTATTTTAGCTCATAAAGTTTATACGTATATAGCTGAGTATGGAGCCTGCGATTCATTGGAAACAAAAAATGGTATTAAAATAATTGGACAAACTTTAATTGATATGAATATAGATACATATGAAAACCCGCAAACAGAAAAGCAAAGTAAGTTATTAATGAGGTACTTAATTGCACATTATTTGGGAAATAAGCCCTTAAACTCTAAGCAACTTTTTTCACATATACAAGGTGTTGAGTAAATGAAGTTAGGTGTAAATATTGATCATATAGCCACTATAAGGCAGGCAAGAGGAACTTCATATCCAAGTATAATTGAAGCTGCAATTAAAGCTGAAAAATCTGGTGCGGACAGTATTACTTTGCATTTAAGAGAAGATCGTCGTCATATGCAAGATATTGATCTATACGAACTTAAGCCACAGCTAAAAACAAAAATGAATTTAGAGTTGGCACCTACGAGTGAAATGATTAAAATTGCTTTAGATGTTCTTCCGGAGGATGTTTGTTTTGTTCCCGAGAGAAGAGAAGAAAGAACTACTGAAGGTGGATTGGATCTTATTAAAAATTTTGAGAGAGTGAAAGATGCTGTTAACTTATTAAAAGACAGCGGTATAAGGGTTTCACTTTTTATCGCACCTGATGAAAAACAAATTGAGAAAGCTTTGGAACTAGAGGTTCCAGTAATTGAAATACATACCGGGCACTTTGCAGACTGTAATGATGGAGTAGAAAAAGAAAATGAATTAAAGAAAATTAATAATGCAATTTTTATTGCACATCAGAATAAAATTATTGTTAATGCAGGCCATGGCTTACATTATGAAAACGTTCAAAGAATCGCTTCAATTCCTAATGTATATGAGTTGAATATAGGACATTCTATTGTTGCAGAAGCTTTATTTGTTGGTTGGGAGAATGCTGTAAAAAAAATGAAGAGAATTATTATGGAGCATTCAGTTAAATGATTTATGGAATAGGTACTGATGTAGTCGAGGTCAAAAGAATAAAGATTGCTATTGAAAGATTCGGTGACGCTATTGCAAAAAAAATACTTAATAATGCTGAGTATTCTATTTATTGCAAAATAAAAGTTAAAGAAAATTTTTTAGCTAAACGATTTGCCGCAAAAGAGGCTTTTGCTAAAGCTTTAGGAACAGGATTTAGAGGTTTGGTTACTTTGAAGTCGATTGAAGTGATTAATAACTCTCTTGGAAAACCAAGTATAAAAATGAATTCAGAGTTACAAGGGCTTGTTGATAATCTCGATATTAAAAGCTGTCATTTATCCATATCAGATGAAAAAAATATTGCTGTAGCATTTGTCGTCCTTGATAGTGAATAGTCCAAAAATAGATATAGAAAGACGTTTTGGCGGAATTATTCGTCTATTCGGTGAAACTCAATTTAATCAGTTTCAATCAAGCCATATTTGTATTGTAGGTATTGGCGGAGTTGGCTCATGGGTTGCAGAATCAATGGCAAGGCATGGAATAGGGAAAATTACTCTAATAGATATGGATCATGTTACAGAGTCAAATATTAACCGCCAGATTCATGCTTTAGATTCAACAATTGGTGCTTCAAAAGTTAAAGCAATGCAAGAAAGGATTTTAGACATTAACCCGGATTGCGATGTTATTTGTATAGATGAATTCCTTACAGAAGAAAATATTTCAATTTATATAAAAAAAAATTTTAGTTTTGTTGTTGATGCAATCGATCAAACAAAAGTCAAAATTGCTCTAGCAGATTATTGCTTAATTGAAGGGCTTCAGTTTGTTATGATTGGCGGCGCAGGAGGAAAGAAAAACCCAGAGCTTGTAAAATTAACTGATATTTTAAAAACTTTTGGTGACCCATTACTTACAAAAATACGCCAACATTTTAATAAAAAAGTACTCAATAAAATAAAAAGAAATTTTCCTGTTATTTTTTCATCTGAATTAATTGAAAAGCCAAGTAAGGGCTGGGCAAACAATTCAAGAAATGGACTAAATTGCGATGGATATGGTTCGAGCCCAAATGTAACTGCAACATTTGCATTTATTGCAACCTCTTATGTGCTCAATAAATTGTAAAGAGTAAAAATATAACTATTGAAATAAAATTTTTTGCCCCCATTTAATTAAATTCAATCAATTGTAAAAAAATATATTTTAGGACAGACAACATGACAGTAAAAAAAGAAACATTAAGTTTTCAAACTGAGGTTAAGCAACTCCTTCAGCTAATGATTCATTCTTTATATAGTAATAAAGAAATAGCAATAAGAGAGCTGATTTCAAATGCAAGTGATGCATCAGATAAATTAAGGTTTGAGGCACTTGAAAATAGCAAGCTTTATGAAGATGATCCAGAGCTTAAAATTAATGTTGATTTTGATGAAAAAAAGGGAACTATTACTATTTCAGATAACGGCATTGGTATGAACCGGGATGATATTATCAATAATATTGGCACAATAGCAAAGTCTGGAACAAAAGAGTTTTTAAGCCAGCTTTCAGGAGATCAGGCAAAAGATGCAAACCTTATTGGCCAATTTGGCGTCGGGTTTTATTCTGCTTTTATTCTCGCTGATAAAGTTATCTTGGAATCAAGAAAAGCTGGAACTAAAAATAGTTTTCGTTGGGCTTCATCTGGAGATGGTGAGTTTACATTAGAAGCTATTGATAAAAAATCAAGAGGAACCTCTGTTACTTTAATATTAAAAGAGGACGCAGGGGAATTTTTAGATGATTTCCGCTTAAAGGGCATTATTAAGAAGTATTCGGATCATATTACTCTGCCAATTTTAATGAGAAAAACGGAACTAAAAGATGGTAAAACTGTTCAACTTGATGATAGTGAATCAATTAATGATGCCTCAGCTATCTGGACTAAAAATAAAAAAGATATTAAGAGTGAGGAATATGATGAGTTTTATAAAAGCTTAACCTATGATTCAGAGGCACCTTTAGCTCATTTTCACAATAAGGTTGAAGGAAGTCAGGAATATATTTCATTACTCTACATTCCAAGTAAAGCCCCCTTTGACCTTTATGATCGTGAGCGTCATCAGGGAGTTAAATTATATGTTAATCGTATTTTTATAATGGAAGCTACTGAAAAATTAATGCCAAGTTACTTAAGGTTTATTAAAGGTGTTATTGATAGTAGCGATCTTCCTTTGAATGTTTCAAGAGAGATATTGCAAGACAGTAAGGCTGTTGAAGCAATAAAGTCAGGAACTGTAAAAAAATTACTTTCATCTATGGAAGATTTAGCTAAAAAGAAGCCAGAGGAATACCAAAAATTTTGGAATGAATTTGGACGTGCCTTAAAAGAGGGACCAGCAGAGGACTTTAGTAATAAGGAAAAGATTGCTTCTTTATTGAGATTCTCTAGTACAAATAATAAATCTGATGAACAAAATGTTTCCTTGGCTGACTACATTGGGCGAATGAAGGTTAATCAAGAAGTTATTTATTATATTACTGCAGACTCTCTGGTTGCTGCGAAAAATAGCCCACATTTAGAAATTTTTAAAAAGAAAGAAATAGAAGTTCTATTATTGGGTGATAGGGTAGATGAATGGATGATATCGAGTTTACCTGAATTTTCTGGAAAAAAACTTCAGTCAATTGCTAAGGGCGACCTAGATTTAGGTAAGCTTGAAGACGAAAAAGAAAAGGGTAAGAAAAAAAAGATAGAAGATAGTGCTAAGAATTTAGTAGAGAAAATAAAGGAATCACTAGGAGATAAGGTTGCTGAAGTAAAAGTAACACACAGACTAACAGATTCTCCAGCTTGTTTAGTTGTTGGTGAGAACGATATTTCAGGTAATCTCGAGAGAATTTTAAAAGCAGCAGGGCAAAATACACCAAATATTAAGCCAATATTAGAGATAAATCCTGAGCACGATTTAATTAAGAAATTAGATAGTTATCAGGGCAAAAAAGAATTTAATGAATATAGTTCAGTAATATTCGATCAAGCCTTACTATCAGAGGGTGGACAGCTAGAAGATCCCGTTAGTTTTATTAAGAAAATCAATCAGCTTTTAGTTAAATAAAATTAGCTAAGATAATGTTTGACAAAGGTTAAAACTAACTGCTATAGTCTCGTTTCTTTGCGACAAGTGCGCAAAACAACGACAAAAAAAATACGATTTTAAAAATGAGTATAACTCGTTGATATTTCGATCGCGGGGTGGAGCAGTCTGGCAGCTCGTCGGGCTCATAACCCGAAGGTCACAGGTTCAAATCCTGTCCCCGCAACCAAAATCGAAAAGCTCTTTAACAATTTAACAACTGATAAGTGTGAGTACTTATTGATGAGGTTAAAATTAGGTTTCCTTTAAAAGAAACCTAATTCTCAAATATAAAGTGCTTACACTTCAAAATTTGTGACAAGACCACACTAGCTATTTATAGCTAGTTAACCTTGGAAATAAATTTGAGTAAAAGCATAAGCGATACAAACTGCTTTTCAATTTATTGGAGAGCAGAGTAAAAAGTTAGATTAAACTGAAGAGTTTGATCATGGCTCAGATTGAACGCT
>TARA_B110000008_G_scaffold279811_1_pt1 | contig 17428 bp, 15 predicted proteins | sample TARA_B110000008 | Tara Oceans TARA_B110000008 (sample SAMEA4396496) | marine metagenome | biome: Westerlies Biome; feature: [DCM] deep chlorophyll maximum layer (ENVO:01000326); material: water (ENVO:00002006), including particulate matter (ENVO:01000060) such as... | depth 40 m
GGAGTTGGTTTACAATTAACAAATCAAGAAAAGCAAGATTTAGTTGCTTTTTTAAGAACATTAACTGATAGCGATTTTATAGGAAGTAATTAATTCCTAATTTTTTAAGTAAATTTGCAATTATAAATCTCAATTTTGAAACAAATATTTTTCTTATTTCTTTTAATTAGTATTAACCTTTTTGCACAAGAAAAAAACTGTGGAAGTATTTTACGTCTTAATGAGTACCTAAAAACAAATACTGAAGCAGAAAATACTCGATCAAAATTAGAAAAACTCACTGCTGATTTTCAATTTCAAAAAAAAGTAAACACAACTATCCCCGTAGTTGTGCATATTGTTTATAAAAATGCAACTGAAAATATTTCTGATGCTCAGATACAAAGTCAACTAAATGTTCTTAATGAAGATTTTACTAGAAGCAATACTGATGCTTTCAATACTCCAACTGATTTTTTACCAATTGTAGCCAATGCTCAAATCAACTTCTGCTTGGCAATGCAAACTCCTAACGGAAAGCCTACAAATGGAATTATCAGAAGACATACAACAGAAGAATTTTTCTCACTTTTGGGAAATAAAATTTATTATGATTCATTAGGAGGGAGCTCAGCATGGAATACTGAAAAATACTTAAATATCTGGGTTTGTAAAACCGAGAGCGGTATCCTTGGGTGGTCTCAATTTCCATCAGGAGGAGACCCAGAAACAGATGGTGTAATTATTGATTTTGAACATTTTGGAACATTTGGAACTGCAAAATATCCTTATAATTTAGGAAGAACTGCAACTCACGAAATTGGACATTGGTTTAACCTATTTCATTTATGGGGAGATAATAATTGTGGTAACGATTGGGTAAATGACACTCCTATTCAAGAACAAGCAAACTTTGGATGCAAAATGCACCCTCATACGAGCTGTAGCAATTCAGGTGATATGTTTATGAATTTTATGGATTACACCAATGATGCCTGCATGAACTCGTTTACTGAAGGACAAAAAAACAGAATTTGGGCGAGCATTAGCAGTTGGAGAATCGGATTACTTACCTCTAATGGCTGTTCACCAGCAACCATAGCAAATAGTGATGCTGGAATTATTTCTATTATTGAACCAAATAACCTAAACTCTAACTGTGCAAGTCCTATTTACCCAAAAGTAGTTTTAAAAAATTATGGAACAACCACTTTAAACACTGTTATAATAAAATATAATATTAATGGAAGTAATGATTATTATCAAAGTTGGAATGGAAGCCTAAACAATAATGAAACAGATACTTTCTTATTGTCTGGATTGGCAAGTACCGGCACTACTCATTTATTGAATGTAAGCACTATCAGCCCAAATAACAATATTGATATCAATGCTAGTAATGATGAGGAATCAATCATTTTCTCATCTATAAATGGAGAACAAGTTCAACTCAGTTTAATGACAGATAATTATGCCTTAGAAACCTCTTGGACTCTACTAGATGAAAATGATAATACTATTGATAGTGGAGATAGCTTAGCAAATAATACTCTTTATCAGAAGTTATATTGCTTAGGCTATAGTTGCTATAAATTTGTAATTAATGATAGTTATGGTGATGGATTCTGTTGCAATTTAGGAAATGGAAACTTTGCAATCATCTCTAGTATAGGAAATATTCAGTACGCACAAAGTGTCCCTTTTACTTTTTCTGACACTTCATACTTTTGCATTGGAAACACAGCAATAAATGAGAAAAATACAACCTACAAAATTTACCCAAATCCAACTGAAGGAAACTTATGGGTAAATCAGGAATTTGAGTCCGATAATACTCCTATATTTGCACGAATTTTAAATAGCTTAGGACAAATTATTCTATCAGTAGAAATAGTAAACAATAAGATTAATTTAAGCTGTCTAAACAATGGAGTTTACCAATTAGTTATTCAGAAAGAAGAACAAGAATATTTACAAAAAATAATTATCCAGAAATAAAAATGAGAACAAAACTTATCCTTACCCTTTTACTAATATCTAGTATTCAAATTGAAGCTCAAGAGAACTTTAAAAAATGTATAACTACTCAACTAATGGAAAAAGAGAGTTTTAGTAATTCTGAATACATAGAAGTAAAACAGCATCTAATTGATTATCAAAAAGAAAATAGAAATTATAAAAATCAATCAGAAATTACTATACCAGTTGTGATTCATATTATACATAGAAGTCAAGATGCAATTGGAAGTAATACTAATATCTCTAATGCACAAATAGCAGACCAGCTTAGAATATTGAACGAAGATTTTAGTAAAACAAATCCTGAATTCCCTAATCCACCAAGAAATACTTTTAATAATTATGCTGGTAACCCTCAACTTAAATTTTGTCTTGCTACATTAGACCCAAATGGTAATTCAACAACTGGTATCACTCGAACAGGTACTTCAAAAACAGGTTGGGATGCAGATAATGAATCGAATGATATGAAGAGAGGATCTTTAGGAGGAATTGATAATTGGGATCCATTAAGATACCTCAATATATGGGTTTGCAATTTAACAAATTCTGGAGGTGGAGGCCAAACACTTGGATACGCATATTTGCCAGGTCTTCAAGGATTTAGCTCACAGTCATGGAAAGATGGACTTGTTGTAGATTATAAATTTTTTGGAACAATAGAAAATGCAAGTAATTCTAGTGATGGAAGAACTCCAACTCATGAGATAGGACATTACTTAGGATTAAGTCATACATTCTGTGAGAGTGGTGGTTGCTGTGATAATGATGATTCTAATGTTGATGATACTCCTGCTACTGATGGAATATATTTTGGTTCTGTAAATACAAATACTAATAACAACTCTTGTAATGACTTAAATTATGGCTTCAACAATGATTTGCTTGATATGGATGAAAATTATATGTCTTATTCATCAAATACATGGATGTTTTCTAACGGTCAAACTACAGCTATGTTAAACACCTTAAATGCTCAAACATGGCAAGGTGGCAGAATAGAACTAAAAAATTCAACTGTAAGTACAAATTGCACAGGAATTATTGGTACTGAAATAAACAACCACCAATTAGAAAACTTACAGATTTATCCTAACCCAACATTAGGAAAGTTAAATATAAATTCAGCTGATAAAATCAATAGTTTAAACATTACCAATATAATTGGAAAACAAATATTATTTACTGAAAATTTCACAGCAAATAGCATTGATTTATCACCTTTTGAGAATGGTGTATATTTCATCCATATCACTAATGATAAAGGAACGCATATAGAAAAAATTATTCTTAGTAAATAATGTTAAAAACGAATTTAGTTATTGCACAGATGGCTAATGGCCTACAACCCATTGTACAAAAAGTAATTCAGGAAGAAAGAATAACAGAAGAAGAAGGGATGATACTTTATACTGAAGCTCCTCTTTCCCTATTAGGAACGCTAGCAAATGCTATCCGTGAGGATAAAAATGGGAACAAAACATTCTTCAACAAAAACATACATATTGAGCCTACTAATATATGTGTTTTCGATTGTAAATTCTGTGCTTATTCTATAAAAATAAGTAAAAAAGAAGATGCATGGGAATTTACTATTGATGAAATGGTTAATAAATTAAAAGAATATGAAGGAAAAGAAATAACAGAAGTTCATTTAGTAGGTGGTGTTCACCCAAAAATGGGACTACATTACTTTATTGAACTTATTGAAAAAATTAAAGAAATCCGTCCAGATATTCATGTAAAAGCATTTACAGCAGTTGAACTTGAATACATGTGTAGAAAAGCAAAAGTAAGCTACAAAGAAGGGTTAAAAATGCTAAAAGATGCAGGACAAGATTCCCTACCAGGAGGTGGAGCAGAAATATTTGCAAAAGATGTAAGAAATGAGATATGTAAGGACAAGTGCTCTGCAGAGCAATGGCTTGAAATACATGAAACTGCACATAGTTTAGGAATGCCTTCAAATGCTACTATATTATACGGACATATTGAAAATCCTAAAGATATTATAGATCATATGAGCAGGTTAAGAAATCTTCAAGATAAAACAAATGGTTTCAATACTTTCATTCCTTTAAAATACCGTAACGGAAATAATCAAATGTCTCACATCAAAGAAGTAAGTATTATTGAAGATATGAGATTATATTCCTTTGCAAGAATTTTCATGGATAATTTTAATCACTTAAAAGCCTACTGGCCAATGATTGGAAAAAAAACCACACAAAGCTTATTGGCTTTTGGAGTAGATGATATTGACGGAACAATTGATGACACTACAAAAATCTATTCCATGGCAGGTGTTGAGGATCAAAATCCAACTATGAGTACTAAAGAAATTGTTACTTTAATTAAAGCTGTAGACCGTACCCCTATTGAAAGAGACACTATTTACAATACAATTAAGGAATATTAAATCTTAAAGCTGTTGATGATTGGCATATTTACGCCACTTCTCAATTAGCTGCTGCATATCTTCTGCTAAATCTGAATCAAAGAATACTTCCTTATTAGTTATTGGATGTGTAAAGCCTAATGATTTTGCATGTAAAGCTTGACGGTCACAAATTTTAAAACAATTGTGTACAAACTGCTTATATTTTGTAAAAGTAGTTCCCTTTAAGATCCTATCACCTCCATATTCTTCATCATTAAAAAGTGGATGACCTATAGATTTAAAATGAGCTCTAATTTGATGGGTTCTTCCTGTTTCTAATTTACATTCAATTAAAGTAGTATATCCAAAACGTTCCAACACCTTATAGTGTGAAACAGCATGCTTTCCATATTCACCATCAGGAAAAACATCCATTATTTTTCTATTTTTTAAACTTCTACCAATATGCCCAGTTATTGTTCCTTCTTCCTCTTTTACATCTCCCCAAACTAAGGCAATATACTTTCTATTCAAATCCCTATCTTCAAACTTTTTAGCCAAAGTAGTCATGCTATTTTCATTTTTAGCAATCACTAAAATTCCAGAAGTATTCTTATCAATTCTATGCACTAATCCTGGTCTTTCCTCTTGTCCCATATTAGGCAGATTTTGAAAATGAAATGCTAAGGCATTTACTAAAGTTCCATCATAATTTCCAAAACCAGGATGAACAACCATACCAGCTTCCTTGTTAACAATTAATAAATCATCATCCTCATATGTAATTTCAATCGGGATATCCTGTGGTAATAACTCATTTTTTTCCTGAGGATAATCATACACAACTGTAACTACATCATCACCTTTTACTTTATAATTGGATTTTACAACTACATTATTTACTTTAACATTACCTGCTTTTACAGCTTGTTGAATTTTTGACCTAGTTGCAAACTCAACAAAATTTTGTAAATACTTATCCACTCTTAGAGGATTTTGTCCCTTATCTGCAATGAATTTATAGTGCTCAAACTTTTTCTCCTCCATTCTACTCAATTATAAATTTTTGAAAACTTCTATCTTTATCATTCTTAATTTCAATAACATACATCCCTATGGGTAATTCTGCAATATTTATTTTACAATTATTTTTACTTTCAAATAATTGTTTTACTAACATTCCTTGTAAATTATAAATTGAAATTAAATTATCTGTTGTACTTGAAATAATATTAACTATTTGATTTACAGGGTTTGGGTATACTATAAATGATTTTTCTATTTCATTAATTGCTGACAAAATCACTTCTTCCAAACTTACAATTGGTCTTATCATCCAAGCACCAGGATAAGCAGAATTGTTCCAACCCGACCCAACATTATAGAACATATAATCATTAGCTAACTTATTTTTATCTAAACCAATATTTAACAAATCACTTGTAGTTTGTTCCCAACCAACATAAAAAATACCAATCATTTGAAATAAAGAATCTAAATAATAATAATGAAAATTACCTAATTCAGTATGCTCAGCATATACCAGTTGCTGATGAATAATATTTCCTGGCTGACCTCCATTATTGTCCCAAACTGTAAGATGAAATGAAATGTGACTTACAGAATCTAACATTTGCGGAAAATACATTTGAATAGCTCTAAGTGTGTCCGGACGATTGAGTTTAAATTGATATGCAATTTTTGCTCCACTTGTATTAATACCATAGGCTGATTCAGCAACTCCATCATCATAAGCAAAACTTGAGTTAAAATCTTGAACATAAAGCAAGGTATCATTCAATTTATTATCATCTAAACCAGTACCTAGAATATGTTGTATCATAAATGAAACGCTATCAGGAAATAATGAAGTGAACACTGAACTATTCACAATAATAGGAGGATTAGTAAATTCAAAATTTCCAATAGAATCATAATCAAAAACACTAACATTTCTACTTGGTCCTGCAGTAGGATAATGAGCAATTTGGATATCATTTTCAAAAATATTATATTGATAATCTATATTGATACTTGCTCTATTATTTCTTAAGAATATAGCAGCAGTATCATTCATCTCAATTGCTTCATTATTCTTAAAATGAGTCCAAGGCATTTGCTCGTACCTTTTTAAAAAAGAAGGAGCAGAATAAACAAAAGAAACATCATTTAATTTTATTGTGTCATTCGGATTTATAAATGCACCTAATTTTACATAATCAATATGCCAATGGTCAAAATTCCCAGAAATAGTTGCGTAATTTCTAAATCTAAATTGAAAATCATTTGTCAAAAAAATTGCACTATCAATTACTATCACAACTTTTTCAAATTCAGTCATTGCTTGCCCTTTAGCATACCAAACTTGTTCCCAAGCTAATGTATCATTTAAAAATTCAAGCACTAAAGAATCATTCAATTGAGGAGCATCTCCTATTCCTTTCCCTTGAAAATAGAACATCAAATAAGCCGTATCAACAGCTGACAAATCAATTACTTGAGACAACAAAGTATCGGAAGGTGCTGAAGGATTCACCTGAGAATAATCTCTGACAAAACCATATTCATCTAAACCATCAAATGTAGCAACCCCAATCGTAACCGGATTAATAGGATAAGTTCTATTTATAAAAACACTACTTTGTTGCCATAAGTCAATATCAGCAATAGGTGAATTATAGGAGAAATCATCAAAAAATGGCAAAGTAATTGCACTCTTATTTTTCTTAACCAATACTTTCTCACTTTTAAAAATAGGATTACTTACTAAATGCGAAATTACCTCTTGCCCTTTTAAAATTGAAGAGAAACACAAAATAACTATAAGTACTATATTTTTCATTATAAAGTATTCATTTTTACGTTATCAAAAAACAAATCGATAGCCGATCCAATATTTAAAGTATTATCATCATTTCCTATTGGGAACTGCTTATAAATAACTGCAGATGTAGAATCTTTTACTGAAGATTTAAAAATTTCAGAGCCAATATTCAAAGAAGTTGATTTCAGTATAATATTTGCTTCCATTCTAGTTAAGCCAATTAAATTAGGAACAATCACACTTTGTTTACTCAGGCCTTTTCCAACAACTAAATCAACAATTGCACCAATATACAGCTCTTGTCCTATTTCAATTTTTATGCCATTAATTTTATAGTTCAACACTTTATTAGTTGCAATGTCTGCTCGATATTCAAGTCTCCCTACTTCCAATCCGTTTTTTTCTAATTTTCGGATAGCTTGACGCAATGATAAATCATAAATATCAGGAAAAGCAACCTTTCTTGATTGCAAAGAATTAATGGTTAAATATATTTTTCTATTGCGCTTTACATCTGTTAAAGGCTCAGGATCTTGATTAACTACAATTCCTTTCTCTCTACTCCTATCAAAAATAGAGTCAATAATTACCACTCTAATATCATTAGCTGCAGCTACAGAATCCAATTGGGTAATTTGCAAATTATTAAAATCAGGAACAGAAATATACTTGTTATGTAGCGTGTAATAATCCAAATACTTTAACCAGCCAACAAACAACAACACCAAAGTAATTAGTGCAAGAAGAGCATGTTTATAAAATTTTTTATCTTTAAGAGCAGATAGCATTTGAATCTTGTTTTTCTTGTTGAATAACGATTTACAAATATAAAAATTATGAATGCAAAGGAGTTTGATAAACAATAAATATTTTGTTAGTTTGTTTTAGAATATATAAGATGAAAAACATTGCAATTTTAACGGGTGGCGATTCAGCTGAATATGATATTTCTATCCTAAGTGCCAATACCGTATTACAACATTTAAACCCTGAATTATTTAAGGGCTATATTATTCATCTAAAAGATGATAAATTTACTGCCCTTATTAATGATGAAAAAATTAATCTTGATAAAAATAATTTCACTTTTAAACTAGAAAATAAGACCATTTCATTTGATGCTGTTTTCATGGCATTGCACGGACCTCCTGCTGAAAATGGAGAAATCCAACCTTATTTTGACAAACTAAATATCCCTTATACCTCTTGTAATGCAAAGGTATCAGCTCTAACTTTTGATAAATACAAATGCAATACAAAATTAAAGCAATTAGGATTCAATTGTGCACAATCTTATATGTATGCAAAGGGAAATGAAATTGATATAGACACTATAGTCGATACAGTTGGACTACCTTGTTTTGTAAAACCAAATGGTGCTGGTTCTAGTCATGGAATTTCAAAAGTAAAACAAGAAAGTAAATTAAATTCAGCAATTAATTATGCATTAAAACATGATAAAAAAGTGCTCATTGAACAATTTATTGACGGAACAGAAGTAAGTTCTGGAGTCTTTTTTAATGGAGAATTAATTCAAGCTTTACCTATTACTGAGATTGTAAGTGAAAATGAATTCTTTGATTATCAAGGAAAATATGAAGGAAAATCTGAAGAAATCACTCCTGCAAGAATCAGCAAACAACTAACTACTGAAGTTCAAAAAACAACTATTAATATATACAAAGAGATGAATTTAACTGGCATTTGCCGTGTTGATTACATCATTATGAATGAAAAAGCATATGTTATTGAAATCAATACTATTCCAGGTTTATCAGAAGAAAGTTTAATACCTCAACAACTAAAAGCTGCCAAGTTAAAACTTTCAGCAATTTTTGAAAATTGCCTGTTATACACTAAATAATAAGTAATATATTAGCATCCTAATTTAGACTATACAATGAGCAACAGAACAAATGATGAAAAGCTAAGGGTTCTTCAGGAAAGATTATCCCAAATAAAGAAAAAGCACGAGACACCTGTTCCTTCAAGATTTCAAAGAGAGGAAGTAATTGAAATTACTACTCCTGAAAAAAAGGAGCCAATTAATGAAAGAGAACCTTTAAATTTATCATGGGTTAAAAAAGTAGTAATTGTTGGGTCAGTTGCTTTTGGAATATATTATGGCTATACTAATATTGATTTCAACTCTCTAGTACCTGATCTTTCTTCAGAAGAAGTTGTTGAAGAACAAACTCCATTTGAATTAGAATACAAGTTAAACCTTACAGGAAATCAATTGGCAATAATTGGCTCTTTTGAAGATGAAGGTTCTGCTAGGGCTATGGTAAATGATTTAGTAGTAAAAGGATTTAAATGTGATTATTTCTTTTTACCAAAACAATCAAATAGTACAGATGAAATTTATAATGTATTTATAGGTCCTTATGAAAATGAAGAAGAAACCAATCAATGGACTAAAAACTTAGAAACAGAATTTACGATTATAAATCTTTAAACTAAAAGATATAGAAGAAAGAAAACCCACTCAATGAGTGGGTTTTTTATTGTCAAAATTATTGAGCTTTACTTTGCGTAACTTATCGCTCTTGTTTCTCTAATCACAGTAACTTTTACTTGCCCAGGATAAGTCATTTCATTCTGAATTTTATCAGATATTTGGAAAGCTAATTCTGAAGCTTTTTCATCAGTAACTTTTTCGCTTTCTACCACAACCCTTAACTCTCTACCTGCTTGTATTGCGTAGGATTTAAGTACTCCTGGATAACCTAAAGCAGTTTCCTCTAACTCTTTTATTCGCTTAATATATTGGTCAGTCATGGCCCTTCTTGCTCCTGGCCTTGCCCCTGAAACTCCATCACAAACTTGAATAAGTGGTGCAATTAATGAAGTCATCTCTACCTCATCATGATGAGCGCCAATTGCATTACATACTTCTGGTTTTTCTCCATATTTCTCAGCTAACTTCATACCAATAATAGCATGTGGTGTTTCTGCATCATCAGGAGATACTTTTCCAATATCATGCAGTAAACCTGCTCTTTTAGCATACTTAGTATTCAAGCCTAATTCAGCAGCCATAGTCGCACACATATTTGCTGTTTCACGCGAATGTTGTAAAAGATTTTGTCCATAAGATGAACGGTAACGCATTCTACCTACCATCTTAATCAATTCAGGATGTAAACCATGAATTCCTAAATCAATAGTAGTTTTTTTACCAATTTGAATAATCTCATCTTCAATCTCCTTCTCTGTTTTCTTCACTACCTCCTCAATTCTTGCAGGGTGAATTCTACCATCAGTCACCAATTTATGCAAGGATAAACGAGCCACTTCTCTCCTAACTGAATCAAAACAAGAAAGTATAATTGCTCCAGGAGTATCATCAACAACAATATCCACCCCAGTTGCAGCTTCAATAGCTCTAATATTACGACCTTCCCTACCGATAATTCTTCCTTTTACAGCATCACTATCAATATTAAAAACTGAAACAGCATTTTCTACTGCTTCCTCAGTTGCAATCCTTTGTATCGTTTGTATTACAATTTTTTTAGCCTCTTGCTTTGCAGTAAGTTTTGCCTCCTCAATTGTATTATTTATGATTGTTAAGGCTTCAGTTTTTGCTTCATCCTTTAAGGTATCCACCAGTTGAGCTTTGGCCTCATCAGCTGAAAGATTAGAAATTTCTTCTAATTGTTCTACTTGCTTTTTGTGCGATTTATCTAGGTCAGCTTGTTTTTTATCTAATACCGATCTTTTCTGATCAATCTCTGTCTTTAAAGTTTTAAAAGAAGCATCTTTTCTATTTACCTCAGCTAATTTCTGGTTAAGCGTATTTTCTTTCTGCTTTACCCTTTGGTGCGCATTATTGATATCATTATTTTTCTTATTAATAACCTTTTCATGTTCTGACTTTAACTCAATAAACTTTTCCTTTGCTTGTAAAATCTTTTCTTTTTTAATTTGCTCAGCCTCCTTATTTGCTTCTGAAATAATGGCATTTGCCTTTCCTTTATTTTTTCCGTTTAACACTAAAAAAGCAATACCTCCTCCTGCTATTAAAGCGACTAAACCTACTATAATTGTCTCTATCATTTTAATTGTTGTTTTAATTTAAAAATCCCGTATTAAAAACTGAAAAACTCCATTATAACATGGATAGGGTTGCTAACATATTGCAAACTTCCACTGTCTCAAATTGAGAACCCTTACGGGTTGAGGCCTGTTTTTAACACATTAAGTCAATCCCCAATACTTTAAGTGTTGAGTTTAACAATAACATTAATACGGGATTAAATTGTTTTATTTAAAAGAACTGTTTATATATTACTAGATAGTAGAGCTTCTATTTCGGCTAACTTTTCACTTACACCATCATCCTCTACTACTTTTTTATTACTTACAGATTCAAACTTTGAAGCATACTCTATAAGGCACATGGCAAGTAAATCTTGTTTGTCCTTAATAGCATAATTTTCTTCATAAAACTTTAGGCGCTCTTCTATTTTTTTAACAGCATTCCTAATGAATTCTTCCGATTTACGCTCAATCTTCATTGGATAAATACGATTCGCTATATGTAATTTTATCGATAACTTATCCACTAAGCTTGATTCTATTTATTTAACAATGCAATACATTTATCAATCTCCCGTACATACTCATTAATCTTTAATCGTGTTTCCTTCACCTCCTGCTTAGAGGCATCAACTGATTTAGAGATATTCATGAGCTTTATCTTCTCTTGCAGATTTAAAACTTCTTCTTCTTTTAACTTCAAAGCTGCAATTGAAGCATTATTTTCTTGATGTAACAGTAACTTTTCTTGCTTGATTTCCTCATACTTAGCAATGAACTTCCCAAGCTTAATTTCTATGTTATTTACAATATTCTTCACCCGAAAATAATTGTTACAAACTTAACGATTTTAAATACACTAAGGATACAATTTTGATGTTATATTTGCTGAACTTTTCAAAACCTTAATAAATTCTCTTATAAATGAAGTTAGTTTCATCTGTACTATTGATTATCACACTTTTATCAAACAACCTTACTTTTGCCCAGGACTACCAAGCACCACTTGATTTTCGCTTATTACTTTCTGGTACTTTCGGAGAATTAAGAGGTAATCATTTTCATGCTGGAATTGATATAAAAACAGAAGGAGTTGAAGGGCAAAAGGTTTACGCCATTGCTGATGGGTATATTTCAAGAATAAAGGTATCTACTTGGGGGTACGGAAAGGTAATTTACATCACACACCCAGAAACTGGACACACCTCAGTTTATGCTCATCTTCAAAAATTCAGCCCTAAAATTGATAGCATTATAAAAAAGGAACATTACAAAAAAGAAAGTTTTGAAATCAATTTTTACCCAAATAGAACTGCATTAACAATAAAAAAGGGAGAAATAATTGCTCTATCAGGAAATAGTGGAGGAAGTGCTGGAGCACACCTTCATTTTGAAATAAGAGATACAAAAACTGAACACCCAATTAACCCTTTGCAATTTGGCTTTAAAATCAAAGACAATATTGCTCCAACACTTAAAAAACTAAAAATTTACGCTTTAGACACTACCCTTATTAATGGGTATAATAAAAGTAAAATTATCAGCATTGATAAAAAAGATAACAAGTACTCAATTAAAGACACAGTAACCATAAATGGTGCTTTTGCAGTTGGAATATCCACTTATGACAAATTAGATGGCAGCTATAATAAAAATGGGGTATACAGTATAAAACTTTGTGTTGACACAAATACTTGCTATCAGTTTAAAGTGGATGAATTGGACTTTAGCACAAGCCGATACATCAATGCACATGTGGATTATAAAGAAAAGAAAGAAAGCAAAAATAAATACCACAGATGCTACATACTTCCTAACAATAAACTTGACAATTATAGTAATTTAGTAAATAATGGAATCATAAGTATTAAAGACACATTACTTCACAATGTAAACTTAGAGGTAACTGATATATATGGAAATATTTCCACATTAGATTTTAAAATAAAATCAACTAACAATCCTGTTTTAAATAGATGTCCATTACCGAAAGATACCTTAAGCACACATTTTAGTTTAGGTAAAGTTAATATCTTTAAGCAAGAAAACATTGAACTTCACATGGAGGCTTTTTCATTGTATGAACCCTTAAGGTTTCATTACAACACAACTGATTCAGTTGATGGCGTGTTTGGTAAAGTTCATCATGTGCATTTCAATAACACACCTGTACATAAAAAATATGTACTTTCCATTAAGGCTAATGTAACTGACAATTTAAAAAGGAAAACTTATATTGCAACAACTGATATGAAAGGAAACTTTTGGCATATTGGAGGAACTTGGAAAGATGGGTTCCTTAAAACTAAAACAAGAGAGTTTGGTGATTTCTGTATTATAGCTGACACTACAAACCCTGAAATAAAAGGAGTGAATATTTTTCCTGGAAAAGTATTCAATACCCAAACTACAATTAAGCTAACAATAAAGGATAAAAACAGTGGCATTAAATCCTACAGAGGAGAAATTGATGGCAAGTGGATATTAATGGATTATGATTACAAAAGAAATTTATTACGCTTTGATATTGAAAAATCCTTAACAAAAGGAAAGCATACTTTTACTTTAAAGGTAATTGATAATGTAGGAAACGAAAAAAACTATAAAGCTGAGTTTACTTACTAGACCAAAAAACTAAACGATTTCCTTCTGTATCCAAGAAGATTCCTTGATAGCCAATTTCTTTAGCAATAAGGGTTTTATCTAATAACACCTCCCCTCCTAAATCATTAACTTTAGTAAGGTATTTATTCAAATCCTCCCCTCCATCAAAATAAACTATAGTTCCTGTTTTGGAAGGAGTACCTTCCCTTACAATTGCTCCACCAACAGAATTTTCAGTATGCCCCCAGAAACCATGTAGTACTTCTCCTATTTTACTCTCATGAATTGGCAGTCCCAACAAACTTTCATAGAACTTTTTGGCTCTATAAAAATCAGTAACAGGAATTTCTACCCAAGTGAATATATTATTATTTGGATTCATTATCAAAGAATGATTTAAAGTAAGCTGCTAGTTCATCTCTAACAGCAACATATACTTTCAACTGTTCTTGTTCAGTTCCAGTAGCATCAGCAGGGTCAGAAAAACTATTATGAATTAATTGTTTTGCCTTAGGATATATAGGGCAAATCTCTTTGGCATTATCGCAAACCGTAAACACATAATCAAAATCAATATGAGCATACTCATCAGCATGATTGGACACATTATTAGAAATATCTATCCCCATTTCCGCCATAGCTTTTACAGCATAGGGATTTACTTTTTCAGGTTTTGTTCCTGCACTATACACTTCCATCTCAGGAAAAAAATTACTTATCAAACCTTCTGCCATTTGTGAACGACATGAATTTCCTGTACACAGGATTAATACTTTATTCATTTTTAAAAATTATTGTTTTATTAAACTGCATGTAAACAGCATAAATTATATTAATAAGAAAACCATACACCATCCAAACACTATCTAAAATTAAATAGACATAAACATGAAAAAAACCAATCATTAGTAAAATTAGTGTACAAATATTAATACTCCTAATAATCTGTACTTTTAATATATCATACAATAATATAGTTCCACAAATATAAATTAACCCTACATACTGAGTCATTAACAAAGCCCCAGTATTATTAACTTCAGTTAAAAATAAATCAGCCAAAGGCAACCTAGGAAATAGCATAAATACTAATCCGTAAATAAAATAGAAACTTGAAACAAAAAGGGGATGCAATAATTGCTTTCTCTTTTTCATTCAATTGATTTTTTCAGCACAAATATAATAATTTCTAAGTTTTAAAGTTTATTAACCTACATAATTCTATTTTTGCAACATATGCGCAAAGGGCTTTTACTTTCATTCTTATTATTATCCTTTTTAGGATTTGGGCAAACTATCAATGGGCTTGTGACTGATGAGGACAATAACAGCCTCCCTGCAGTTAATATTAGTGTTTTAGGAAAAAGTATTGGTGCTATATCCAATAATGACGGAACTTATAACTTAGACATCCCTGCTAATCGTTCAGTAGTAATTGGCTATAGTTTTGTGGGTTATCAACTGGAAAAAATAAGAATCCCAATGTTAAAAAAGGGGCAGACTTACACCCTTAATATTCAACTTAAATCGGCATCAACTTTATTAGGTGATGTAATTGTAACCGACCAAAAAAGCAGAAAAGAAAGTTTTAGCCGCATCAAGCCAAAACATGTAAAAGTATTACCAGGAAATAGTGGCGGAATTGAAGCTATACTAAAAACTCTACCAGGGGTAAGTTCAGCAAATGAGCTCAGTTCGCAATATTCAGTGAGAGGTGGAAATTTTGATGAAAACCTAGTATATGTAAACGGTATTGAAGTATACCGCCCGTTCCTTGTCCGTTCAGGGCAACAAGAAGGATTAAGTTTTGTGAATACAGATATGGTAGGAAGTATCCTTTTTTCAGCAGGGGGTTTTGCGGCCAAGTATGGCGACAAAATGTCATCAGTATTGGACATAACCTACAAACGCCCAAGAGAAAATGCAGCTAGCCTACAACTAAGTATGCTAGGAGGTTCAGCACATGTTGAAGGAACAAATAAAAACGGAAGGCTTTCTTACTTGATTGGTGCAAGGCACAAAACAAACAAGTATCTATTCAGTGCCATGGATACTGAAGCAGATTATACTCCAGAATTTTACGATTTACAAACCTTTATCAATTACGAACTCAATACGGATTGGCAAATTAGTTTTTTAGGAAACATCAGCAAGAACCAATACACTATGGTTCCTAAGAATAGAGATACTGATTTTGGAACTATCAATGAAGCCCTAAAACTAAAAATATATTTTGAAGGGCAAGAGGTAGATAAATACGAAACTTACTTTGGAGCTTTAAGTACCACCTACCAACCCAACACTGAACTAAACTTACAATTTACCACCTCAGCTTTTCAAACTTTTGAGCAAGAAAATTTTGATATACTAGGAGAATATTGGCTATACCAATTGGAAAATAATTTAGGTTCGGATGAGTTTGGTGATGTTGCTTTTGACAGAGGAGTTGGAAAATACATTAACCATGCAAGAAACAGCTTGAGTGCGCGTGTACTTAACTTTTCACACAGAGGAAACTACAACAAAGAAGCTATAAAAGTAGATTGGGGTTTCCGTATGCAAAAGGAAGAAATTGAAGATAAAATATCAGAATGGAACTTGATTGACTCAGCCTTTTTCAATTTTCCACATCCTGACGACTCAATTGGACTACCCTCCAACCCTGACCAACAGATTGTAATGAGTGAGTTATTAAAAACTCAAATCAATTTATCATCCTACAGAAATTCAGGATACATGCAAGTATCCAAAGACATAGGTAACCTTACCTTAAATGCAGGAACAAGAGGAAGTTATTGGACATATAATGAGGAACTTTTACTAAGCCCTAGAGCTTCCTTAGCCTATGCGCCAATCTGGGAAAAAGATGTAGTGTTTCGTGCTGCAACAGGTATTTATTATCAATCGCCTTTCTATAGAGAGTTGCGTACCCCAGAAGGAACACTTAACCACAATATAAAAGCACAAAAATCCACTCATTATGTATTAGGAACTGACTACCTTTTTTACAAATGGGGACGACCATTCAAGTGGATAACAGAAGTATATTACAAGGATTTGGAAAACCTAATTCCTTATAAAGTGGACAATGTACGCATCCAATATTTAGCCAATGACCTATCTAACGGATATGCAGCAGGGATAGACATAAAAGTTAATGGCGAGTTTGTACCTGGAGTAGAAAGTTGGGCAAGTTTATCGGTTATGAAAACAGAAGAAGATATTGTTGGCGATACAAAAAAAGATGCTAACGGAAATACGATTGATGTAGGTTATATCGATAGGCCTACTGACCAAAGGGTTAATTTCTCTATGTTCTTTCAGGATTATATACCTAATAAACCAAACTACAAGATGCACTTAAACTTAGTGTATGGTACAGGTTTACCTTTTGGGCCTCCTGATGGAGAAAAGCACCAAGATGTATTAAGAATACCAAACTACAGAAGAGTAGACATTGGTTTTTCGGCAGTACTTAAGGCTGCTGACAAAAAGAGTAAACTCAAGTGGCTGAATGCGTTTAATAGCATCTGGGTTAGTGCAGAAGTATTTAACCTGTTGGATATTAACAATACCGT
>TARA_B110000008_G_scaffold114635_1_pt1 | contig 17410 bp, 17 predicted proteins | sample TARA_B110000008 | Tara Oceans TARA_B110000008 (sample SAMEA4396496) | marine metagenome | biome: Westerlies Biome; feature: [DCM] deep chlorophyll maximum layer (ENVO:01000326); material: water (ENVO:00002006), including particulate matter (ENVO:01000060) such as... | depth 40 m
AGAACGGTCTTGGAAATCCAACCCTTTCGAAATGCTATTTCTTCCAAACAGGCCACTTTGAGCCCTTGATGATGTTCGATTGTCTGCACAAATTGACCCGCTTCGATTAATGAGTCGTGGGTTCCTGTATCAAGCCAGGCAAATCCCCGGCCCAAGAGCTCAACCTTGAGGTCACCTCGCGAGAGATAAACATTATTCACATCGGTAATTTCCAACTCTCCCCTAGAGGAAGGCTTTATATCTTTGGCAATGTCAATAACATCATTGTTGTAAAAATACAGCCCCGTCACTGCGAAATTCGATTTTGGTGAGACTGGTTTTTCTTCTATGGACTGCACTTGGCCTGCGCCATCAAAACCAACCACACCAAAACGCTCAGGGTCACGCACCTGATAGCCAAACAATGTAGCACCAGATACTCTAGAGGAGGCGACGGCAAGATGATCTGAAAACCGCTGACCATAGAAAATATTATCTCCAAGCACCAAGGTGACATCATCGTTACCTATAAATTGTTCGCCAATTAAGAATGCTTGAGCCAACCCATCAGCTGAGGGCTGAATGGCAAACTGGATGTTGGTACCAAAACTGGAGCCATCACCCAGCAACCGTTTGTAGCTATCGATGTCATCAGGCGTTGAAATAATGAGGATATCTTGTATGCCAGCAAGCATTAATACCGACAGGGGATAATAAATCATTGGTTTGTCATAGATTGGCAGCAACTGCTTAGAAACCCCCACAGTAGCGGGATAAAGTCGAGTGCCAGATCCGCCAGCTAATACGATACCTTTTCTAGATCGCTTCATTTTTCGCCCCTAATCTCTCCAACCGATACGCTCCGGACATAACTCTGTCGCACCAGACTTCGTTATCTAAATACCACTGCACAGTTTTGCGCAGGCCGGTTTCAAATGTTTGCTCAGGCATCCAGCCAAGTTCACGTTTTATTTTACTGCCATCAATTGCGTAACGAGCATCGTGACCCGGTCGGTCTTTGACAAAAGAAATCAAATCACGATAGTACACCACACCGTGGGGTTTGTTTGGCACTAACTCCTCCAAAACACCACAAATGGCTTCAACCACCTCTAAATTGGTCTTTTCATTACGCCCGCCAATGTTGTAGGTCTCCCCAACTGTTCCCTCAGTGATAACTTTAACTAGCGCCTTAGCGTGGTCTTCAACATATAGCCAATCCCGTATTTGTTGGCCATCACCATAGATTGGTAACGTCTTACCTTGGAGAGCATTTAAAATAACAAGTGGAATCAATTTCTCTGGGAAATGGTATGGCCCATAATTATTGGAGCAGTTGGTCACCAAAATAGGTAGCCCAAAGGTTCTACCCCAGGCTCTTACAAGATGATCTGAGCCTGCTTTAGTTGCGGAGTAAGGTGAACTAGGCGCATAGGGGGTTGTTTCAACAAATAAGCCATCTTCACCCTTCAAATCTCCATAAACCTCATCTGAAGAAACATGGTGAAACCGAAAGTATTTTTGGCTAGAACCATCAAGACTGTGATAGTACCGCCGTGCAGCCTCTAGAAGATTAAAGGTACCAATAATGTTGGTAGTGACAAAATCAGAGGGATCATCAATCGATCGATCAACATGACTTTCAGCTGCGAGGTGCATAACTGCTGTTGGTTGATATCGACTAAATAGCTGTTTCACCTCGTTGAAATCACAAATATCGACCTGCTCAAATATATATTTTTCATTTCCATCAACACTAGGCAAAGAATCTAAATTACCTGCGTATGTCAGTTTATCTACATTAATCACTGCATGACTCGACTCCGAAAGCAAATGTCGAACAACTGCGCTCCCAATAAAACCTGCTCCGCCTGTAACTAATATGTTCAAAATATTCCTCTGGGTCAGTGCTTAAATAATCCAAGGTACTGTTGTCGGATAATATTCCAGTTATAACGCCTCTGAGCTACATTTCTTAATTCTCTTGCTCCGGGGAGTTCTTGAGCATTTTGGATCAGATCTTTGAGCGCTTCCACTGAGTCGAAAAATACGCCATTATTTTCCATACTAGCTCTGTTATAAACACAATCAAATGCAATAATTGGTTTTTCAAAATGCATCATCTCTACCAACGATGGGTTAGTGCCCCCGGCAGAATGACCATGGACATATGCTAAACATCTAGACCTATATGTTGATAAAACACGCTCATCATAAATAGGATCAAGAAGCAGTATGTTGACTGTATCGGAAAACTCATTACGTAATCTCTTCCCATACTCCGAAGAACTCCAGTTTCCGATAAAAATTAATCTATCACCTGTCTCTGAAAACGCTTGCAAAGTAAGTGCTACGTTATTCTCAGGCTCTATTCTGCAGAGAGCCAAATAAAAAGGCTTATCAACGACATCTATCTGCTGTGAAGACAGATTGGCCGGCGTGACAAGAGCATGGTCACCACCATACGCTATTGTCATACACTCTCTCTTGTACTCCTTATCAACGTACTCTGCAATAATATCGTTATCTGCAATGACTACAGAAGAATGGTTGACAGCAAGCCCTTCAGAGAATTTTAAAAATCGTTTAGCGACAAAGCCTTTCCACTTTTCTCTACGCCACTCGACACCGTCTATATTGGTTACCAGATGTATTGAAGGTATAAAAAATCTCAAAATTGGGATCATTACCGCTCCTGAGGTTCCTAATATAAGGAATTGTCTGTGCCCTGAGAATAGACCATGAGCGATGGAGAGGATGTCATAAACTACACTTACAGGACCATTTGCACTCAATGGGATATATTTCAGATTAGCATTTTTATATCTTTGCGGACGCACATCATAATGTCGAGATGAACAGTAAACCGTCCAGTTCAAACTGTCTCCAACAACGATCTGATCTACCAATGTTTCCAGCCCACCATAAGATGCAGGGACTCCCACCGTGCCGACCACAGCCACTCTCTCCCAATCTGGAGTTGCCCAGAATCTTAATCGTTGTTTGAGCCAGGATAGCGTTAACCGCCACATGAAACGAGGTAAAAACAGTTGCCTTTTTAAACGCCAAGGTTCTTTGTATAGGCGAAATAGCCACTCTAGATGATTGTTTACCATGAAGTTGGGTGCGCGCTTGAGCGCACCAGCCATAATGTCAAGCGCTCCGCCACAACCTATAACAATACCTAAATCTATCTTGGTCAATATTTGTGCCGCAAACTTCTCTTGCTTGGGTGAACCCATAGCCACTAAAATCAACTTGGGTTGAGTGCGCTTAATAGCTGAAAGTAGAGTTTCGTAGTCATGGTATCCGTGTAAGTGTCCGACAATATCAATATTTTCGTATTTTTCACGAATATTACTAATTGCTTTGGTGTGGTTCTCTGCATTAGCCCCAATAATAAATGTAGATATTCTCAAAGTATTTGCCATCTCCAAAGCAACAACTGGCATGTTTACCTTTTCGCTCTGCTGACCATGCAACCAGCGAAGCCCGAGAACAGCTCCGGATCCATCTGGGTAAGGAAATATGGCATTATCTATGATGTGGTTAAAGCCAGACTCGTCAGAGTGTTTAAGAATTTTTTCAGCATTAATTGCCACGGTGTAACCCAGCCCTTGGGATTGCACGAGCTCTGCGAGATGCTTAGCCGCCTGCGCTTCATTAACAGCGAAACAGGGGCATCCTAAAATCTCAAACTTTTCCATCGTTACATACCTTCTGAAAAACCGATCTATATTCTTTTACTATTTTATTTTCATCGTACTCAGCGGCAACTTTTCGTGCACAACTGCGAAGACTGGCGTATTCTGCTGCAGTGAGATCTGCAATTCTCATCAATGCATTAGTCATATCATCCACACTTCCAGGCTCAATAAAGAATCCATTCTTTCTATCCGATATATATTCAGTTACAGCTCCTATTTTGCTGGCCACCACGGGAACTCCAAATGCCATGGCCTCGATAGGCGTAAGACCTAAGCTTTCTTCCAGCAAGGTGGGGAATAAAAGAAAATCTATCTCTGTATATAACTGATTGAGTTTCTCCCTATTCAGTACACCACAGTAAACTACCTCAACGTTTAAATTTTTAATTGAGCGGATTAATTTAATATCACCAGGTCCTGCCACCATAAGCCGGCAACGAAAATCAATTTTGTTCATGCTTCTAGTAATTATCTGGAAACCTTTCGCTAAACTCAGAGAACCCACATATCCAAATGTTATGGGGTCTTTCGGCCAACCACGGTTGCTCGACTTGAAGGTTGAAGGGTAAAAAACCCCTCCAGATGGATAAACAAACAACCGTTCCCGAGCAAGACCAAATTTTTCGTGAACCAGCTGAGCAAAGGAGCTTGAGGGCACTATTACTTTGTCAGCGCATCTCAATGTAATTGCATTTAATTTATGAACGTACCCCCCAGTCTTGGCAGGAATGACTATGTCAGAGCCATGACAGTTGAGAACCACTTTTTGACAAAAAAGATATCTACCAATGAGAGCAAGCAAGCCTGTGTGCGAAACGAAGTGGCAATACAGAATATAATTTCGTCCAACTAGCATTGACCAAAACGCGCGAAGATAGAAACTCAAATAGGCAACGAGTTTATACCTTTGGGGACGCAACACGCATAGATCGACATTAAGCTGGTCGTCATCAATCAATTGATACATCATCTTTTCGACGAACACTCCAGAAGCAACATTACTAGCATGGGGAAACATATTGCTCAGTAACAAAATGCGTTTCATTTTTCAGTAACCCGCCTGGGGTCGTAATATGCCAACATCACAAAACAAGGCCAAATAAACGCAAGCATACCTGAGGTAAAAATATGACCGCTGAAATTTGAAATGGCCAATAACATCATATTTGTCACGAGAATGACTCTCGCAAATGGATAAGCGTTATCAGAGAAATTTACCCACGACTTATAAGAAAGATGAACAAATACAATAAGCAAAATAAAAATACCGAGTAACCCATGCCAGAAAAACATATCAAAGAAATCCATTTCTACTGAATATTTTGCGAACTCTGCGTAGTAGCTAACCCCATGGCCAAAAAGAAATCCTAAAAACAGATCTTTTTGGAAAAAAAGTAACCACAGTTCAGTTAAAAATGTGTCACGACCGGATAGCAGCAATCCTGCAAGACCATGCTGTTCAAAGAAAAACAAAAATCGAGAGTAAACTGGTGCGTTCATGAACGCTTCAAAAATCACAAAAGCTTGAACGGAGATGATTAACAAAGTCAAAACAAAAACAATTGAGGGAATATTGTTTAGTAAGAATAATCGGCGCCCTTCATATAACACGGGCACTAAAAAAACTAATAAAACTACCGCTAACATCGATGTTTTAGTGGATACTAAGAGACCAATACCGATAGATAAAATTGACAACAAAATATAGTAAAACTTATTGTTAAGATAAGCTCTTGCCAAGTAAAAAGCGCAGAATACAACAAGAAGTGCAGAAATTTCGTTACCCGCGTAAAAATAGCCCTTAGAACCGATTGTATTTTCTCCTCCCTGACCATAAGTACTGAATCCGAATCCGAAAACGCCAGCCAACATGTTACACAAAAACACTAAACCATTAATTTGTATGACAGTAAGTATCCTTGTAAAAAACAGTCGATCCTTTTTTGATCTATCAATCAAGAAAAAAAGCAGAATCAGAGGAGTGAGAACCTTTAATATATGCTGAAATAAGAAACTTATCTTATTGCCGTCAGTGTCTAGTAGGAATATGCTGACGATTTCTCCTAAACTCAGCACACAAATGGCTGTCAGTAAAAACAACAGTCGCCTAGGTAAAAACACACTCAAATACATCAGCAAAATAGTTAACAATACCGATTTATAAAGTGCAGATAAACTTGCATCGACTCCCAACCCTAACATCATGAACCCATTTAGAGAATCTACAGCCAGATAAAGTGAAAGCTGCAGAAAAACGAATTTAGAGATTAAGTTAGCCTTGGCATTAGAGGAATATTTTAAGCGCATCATATTCTCTCTCTATTGATTAGTCTCGTATATCAAAATTGGTTACCAAATGATTTCTAGCTGCGGCGTATATTATGACAATTGACGCATGGTTATAATCAGGGTTGAAAAAAATTGACCACACAGCTAGTTAACAGAGTGCATGCACAAAATATAGCTATAACACCAATCAATCTGTGCAAGAAAAACATATCAAAAAATCTAGCTCGACCGAATTTATGGTAGCCGCGGTATAATAACGAACTTTGTCACCGACCACTAAATCTATGAGCAAAAATACAGATAGTAATAAAAATATCAGTTTTCCCCGTGAATCACGATTTAGCTCGAAATTCAACGAACCTACACACCTTTTGAAAATCACTACTGTCAGCACATAGTTACTCAATAAGTTTTATCTAGAATGGCCCTCCATTCAAGATAAACACTATCCCAACTAAAAAGTTCTACTGAGCTTATGATTTCTTCGGAATAAAAGACGGAATTGCCTTCAATACTATCTCTTAGAGCTTGAGAAAGACTCGACGAATCACCCTCTTTACAGAGAATACCGTTGCGATCGCCCACGACCTGAGAAAAGGTCGGCTTATCCCACGCTATAACTGGCTTTCCAAGCATTAAGGCCTCTACCAAAGAGTTGCTAACACCACTCCCTCCAGAAACATTAATCACGAAATCAGTCTTCTGAAGATATTGAACAACATTGTTTTTATGACCCAAAAAAACGACATTAATACCGAGATCACTTGCCTGAATTTTATAGTCCTCGATCATTCCTTTCCCTATAAAGATCAGCATGCTGCTATCGCGCTCTACTTTTGTAAGAAGGCTATAGGCTCTTAAAATGTGGTGAATACCCTTAACTGGACGCAAAGTACCAACATGCAGGAATATTGTCTTCTCAGGAACATTAGATAAAATTTTTAAATCAGGATCATCTTCAAACCTTTCCAGAAATCTGTTCGAGACACCATTTGGCGATACTCTGCTGGGAATAGAATAAAACCGCAACAGATAATTTGCAGTATCCTGTCCATTTGAAACTATAGTGTCAGAAAATCTTAAAGATATTCCCTCAACCAACTTCACAACCCAAGCCAATAACTTAGGCTTCCCTAAATCGATACAGTCTTGCGCAATTTGGCCGCGAACAGAACATATCAGCTCTCCTTTTATAACCCCCAAAAATCTCGAAACCAATATCACAGGCAGAATTGGTAAAGTACTTAAAATAATAGAGCGGTCAGCCACTTCAGGAGAAAAGTTTATTTTGCGCAACGCGCAAATGTATCTCATCACCCAAATTGGTGCCGACAATAGTCCCTGAAGGCCTGGCAAATAATATATCTGGAGCTTGTCAGACTCTATACCCTCGAAAACCATCTTGCGGCTTATCAAATCTTTCGTATCAAAACAAAATAAGTTTACATCGAAGCCATCATCTAATAACGATCTGAGAAAGTTATCTAACCAACTGTCGATTCCACCAGCATAGTATGGATAAGGCGCCATATGAAAAATATTAATCTTACTCACTTAAGTAACACCCGAGCCTAATTTCTGCCGGATTACCAAAGCATAAAGAATATGCCGGCACGTCCTTAGTCACGACCGCGCCAGCAGCAATGATAGATCCCTGACCAACATTGACTCCCTTTAGGATCATGGCGCGCCGCCCAATCCAAACATCATCACCAATAACAACAGGTGCATTAGAGGCATACTTGTTTGACCATAATTCTCCATCATGATCCGCAGAACACATGGCTCTTCGAAGATCAACGCTGGTGGGATGCGAGTCATTGTCAGCAATAATAACGCTATTGCTAATAATTACATTTCGTCCAATGATCACTGATTCTGTAACGTTAATTTCTGTATTGAATCTGATCGTTGAATTTTCACCGATAGTCAGTTTGGCGTACTCGGAGACATATGCAACACAGTGAAAGCTCACGTGATCAGCAACACGGATAATGCTTCCCTTATCTGCTAATATCTTACTGTTTATTCCTGCTTTAAAGCGATCACCAACGTCGGCAACACGAGAGATATTTCTCTTTGCTAACAACTGCAAGGCATTGACTATCCATTTTTTAATGAACATTAACGTTCCCATTTGAAGCAAAACATCTAAGAAGCTCATTGACGATCTTATTCGCAGCCTTACCATCACCGTAAAATAACTCTGAATAGGGTAGGGCTTTTGTCAACTTATCTACGGCTCCAACGATGGAGGATTTTTCCGCACCCACCAACAGATTGTATCCAGAATCAACAAGCTCTACCCATTCGGTTTCATCTCGAAGAATAAGGCACTGTTTGTGGAAGAAGAATGCCTCTTTCTGAATGCCCCCACTATCAGAAATCACAAACTCACAAGCATTCAGCAAATAAACCATTTCCAGATAACCCACTGGATCAACCACATGAACCTTGAACTCCAAGCCTAACCCGTCGATGATTTTCCTAGTTCTCGGATGTAAAGGCAATATCACTGGTGTTATCTTATGGATTTCGTTAAGTGATCTGATAATTTCATGCAAACGATCAAGATTGTCTGTATTTTCAGCTCTATGAATAGTTGCCAAAGCATAATTTTGCGTCAATTCCAATTGGTCAAGCCAATCTGGCTTTTGAGCAAAGTTTGAGTAGAAATTTGCTGCATCAAACATAACATCGCCAACATTGACAATATCTATATCGAATTTATCGTATCCTTCGTCATTCAGGTTGTTGACGGCCGTTTGAGTTGGGCAAAACAACACTGTGCTAATCCTATCGGTCAAAAGTCTATTTTGTTCTTCCGGCATATTCATATTGAAGCTTCTGAGGCCGGCCTCCACGTGAGCTACTTTTACTCTTAATTTGGATGCGGCCAGAGCACCTGCAAGCGTTGAATTAGTATCACCATAAACCAACACCCAATCTGGTTGCTCATCACGAATGATATTTTCTATGGCTTCAAGCATTCTTCCCGTCATAGCACCATGAGAGAGAGATGAGATTGCTAAATTATAATGGGGCCTAGGAATTTGCATTTCCTCAAAAAACACGTCACTCATATTTTTGTCAAAATGCTGACCGGTGTGAACAATAATTTCCTCTACGTTAGACATTGACTCAATGACTCTACTTATGGTCGCAGCCTTTATAAATTGAGGTCGCGCACCTACAACTGTCAATATTTTCATGTCTAATCTCTCATTTTAGATATTTAATAATCTTCGCTGGATTTCCCGCTATTGCGATATCGTCTTGAATAAAGCTTTTAGTTACTACAGACCCAGCACCTACAATCACACGTTTACCTAAGGTGACGCCGGGCATAATGCAAGCATTAGCGCCAATCCAACAATCATCACCTATTACAACAGGTGTATTAGGCTCCCAGCTTTTATCCTCTTTTGAAAGGTCATGGTTTGCACTAACAATGACAACATTTGATGCCCAAATGGTACCACTACCAATCACAATGCCGTTGCCTGCTTGCAAATAACAGCCTGAACTATTGACTAGGCTGGAAAAAGTACCACGTTGGGGTTGCTGTAACACTAGTTTTTCACCAGCAGTTATGGTTGATTTGAAATTAGTGACAACTGAGAAACTGATGTTTTGACGGAACAAAAAGTTAATTACAAAATTACTCACAAGTGTCGCTAAGCGCACTTTGCTCCCAACACCTTTATCAAGAATAAGGTCCGATAAAAATGTGGACTTAGAAACTAAACCTTTAAGCAATGTCTTCACGAATCATAAACCTCAAAAAACCCAACCAGACTACGATGACTAAAATAGAATAAAACGCCGACACTAACAAAGGATAGCAAAAAGAGAGTAAATTAATTTCCTGAAGAAAACGTACTAAGAAAAACAGGGTGAGAGCTGCGGCAAGATGTCTTACAGGATAAATTGTCAATAACGACAGCTTCCCTCCAGAAACACGTAATGTATAGAAGGATAAAGCTAGAGAAAGGATAATCGTGTTTAAAATCACTGAAATAGCTGCACCTTTGATACCATAGTAACTCGCCATAAAATAACTACCAACCAAACTGAGCAATAGGTATATCAGCGTCAACATCAACTCAATATGCGTCTTTTCCATGGCACGCAAAGCTAGCCCGAATGTCATGACTCGCAAAAAAACAAAGCTATTGAATAGAACAAAGACTGTTGTCGCATCAATATACCTTACCCCAAACAAGGCTGTGACAACTAGATCAGCATTAATCATTAAAAGTACCGCCAGTGGAAATGTAAGCGCGGCTGTTTTAGCCGCGGCACGACGCCATAAATAAGTTGCTTGTTCGATGTGATTTGCCTTGAGAAGCCTCGTTATTTTTGGCATAAGTACAGATGTGACGCTATTTTGTAGCAGATTAAATAAGGGAATTTCAAATGCTCCGACACTATAGAGCCCGTAGGTATAGGTACCTAAAACCGAAGCGACGATCACATGATCCACTTTTAAACCAACGATAGACACAGCGCTGGCCATTAACAGCGGCCAAGAGTACAGAATAACTGCTTTAACTTTGGGCCTAAAATTTACATTTAAATCGAGACTAACAGAGTAAACTGAGAACATTAATACGCAAAGTACCAACCCAATAAACAGATACAGCAAGGAAATTAGCTGCACAATCTCAACCAAACCGGCCCCTTTTAGGGCAGCGAATATAGGTGGTAAAGCAATAAATACTGCTATCAATGCTGCCAGATATGGCTGGATAGCCGTCTTATTTGTCACTATGTGGCAAGCAGGCATCAAAGCGATCATCAAAATACCCAACGGCGATAATGAAAAATACGGCAAGACGAGCTGCAATTGGTTGTTATTAAACAACATGCTAATGCTGTCAGTTGCAAATAGCAGCAATGATGTTATCAAAAACGAGATGGTCATAGTAAGTATTACTATGACTCGCAAATAACCTGTCTTATCACTATCGCTATCTGCGCGTCCGGCAAAGTATAGTAGGCATGTAGGCAGGGCTGCAAAAAAGATACCGTTAAGCATCGCCTGCAACAAGAACAACTGCCTAAAAGTAGCGAAATCCTCAATGGTTAAAAGTCTCGCCAGAACTAAGTACAAGACTAACAAAGATCCTTGAGTGATCAGAGCACTAAAGAAAACAAATCCGATGCTTCTTGCCGCTTCACCCATCTCTTGATTTTGTGTCATTTACAAATTGCTGATTACTAAATCTGCAATCTTTCCCTGTTTCAATGGATCTAGATACGGGTGCATCGGGAGGCTCAGTACACGATCAGAAAGTCTCTCTGAAACAGATGTTCCCGAGCTCACTTTTGGGTAATGTTGATAACCAGTTTGATTAGATAAAGGTATAGGATAATAAACAACACTGGGAATCGAGGATGCTTTTAATGCAGCCTGTAGTTTGTCACGATCTGGCACTACGAGCGTATACTGCGCCCATGCGCTGATATGGTCTGGGGCTAAAACAGGGACTTGGCAGTGGTCTCGTAATAAATTACTGTACCGATCAGCAGCTTGAGCTCTCAAAACTAACTCATTTGGGAAAAGCTTGAATTTTTCAATCAGTATAGCTGCCTGCAACGTGTCTAGCCTAGAATTCATGCCAATACGCACATTATCGTATTTCTGAGAACCTTTACCATGTAAACGAAGAGAGTTTATTGTTTCAGCATCCTCATCATTGGAGCTAAAAATTGCACCCCCATCCCCATAACATCCCAGCGGTTTAGCTGGGAAAAAGCTCGTGGTGGTAGCGTCTCCCATTGAGCCCACGCGTCTTCCCTTAGAGGTGCCGCCAAAACTCTGCGCACCGTCAACAAGAATTTTGATACCTTCAGATCTGGCAATCTCTGCGATGGCATCAATGTTCGCTGGCTGCCCAAATAAATCAACTACTACAACTGCTCGAGGCTTCAGGCCGGTCAGACGACAATCGATGACTGCTTGCTTTAAACTTACAGGGTCTATATTAAAAGAGTGTTCACAGACATCTACAAAAAAGGGAGTTGCTCCAAGTTGCGCAGGTGCCTCAGCGCTTGCTACATAGGTAAAAGACGGCACAAACACCGCGTCTCCGGGGCCAATACCCCACGCCATTAATACCAAACTAAGAGCATCGGTACCATTTGCGCAAGTCAGCGCGTACTTTGCTCCTGTGAATTCCTTCAAATCAGATTCAAAAGATTTTACTTCAGGGCCCATGATATATTGCCCATGATCTAAGACACCGGCAACTGCGGCATCAAGCTTTTGCCTGATTAGCTTCTGTTGCGCCTTCAAGTCGATAAATTGGACCGATTCGGAATACTCACTCATTACATTTTTTCCTCTATTAAATTGTCTGAGACTCTGCGATATTGGGTGCCATCAATTGGGCAAATCAAGTCATCATCGAGACGCCCACCCGCCTTACTCATCCAGCCTATTCTTCTGGCGGGAGTTCCAGCCATAAGTGCGTATGCGGGTACCTGCCGAGTAACCACTGCGCCCGCGGCGATAAAGCAATATTCTCCAAGATCGTAACCGCAAACAATGGTCGCATTCGCACCAATGGTAGCTCCACGCTTAACTACTGTGGTTCGGTATTCGTCTTTGCGAATAACTTCTGCCCGTGGGTTGTGCACATTAGTGAAAACACAAGACGGGCCACAAAAAACTCCATCTTCCAATGTGACGCCCTCATAAATACTGACATTATTTTGAATCTTCACCCCATCGCCAACAACAACATTTGGTCCGACCACGACGTTTTGCCCTAGCGAGCAATTTTTGCCAATTTTGCTGTTAGTCAGTACATGACTGAAATGCCAAATCTTGGTGTCTGTTCCTACCTCCACCCCATCATCCACATAGGAAGATTCGTGCAAAAAGAAACTTCTATTAGTGCTAGTTAAGCTCATATTTTTATACACCCAATCTACTGGCTTAATTGAATTGAATTAGTCGCAGCGGAGAGCACATTCAAGACCCGCAGACCCTCATGTCCGTCTGTCAAAGGTTTTGTCTCACCAGAAACCACATTGGCAAAATGCATGCATTCGTCTTTTAGTGGTTCAGATTCAAGAATCTGAATAAATTCAACATTGGCTTTTTCCAAAACTGGTTGGGACTCAACCATTTTTGCACTGTGCCGGTAAAGTGCTAACTTCTGATCCCAGCACTTTGTATCATCGAAGACGAACATTCCTTCGCTTCCAACGACTACTAATTTCTGCTCTTTAACAGGGTGTAACCAAGATACGGCCACATGTGCCTTTAATCCACCCGGAAATTCCATATGTATTGTGGCGCTATCGGCTATTTCTGGATGAAGTATATTTGCCGTCTCTGCTCTAACGGCAATCGGCTCTTGATTGGTCAAAGACAAAATCATTGATATATCGTGAGGAGCAAAACTCCAGATAACATCCTCCTCAGTTCGCACTTTCCCAAAGCTAAGGCGGTTGGAATAGAGATAGTTTAGCGTGCCTATTTGCCCACAATTAACTTGGTGCAACAATTCTCGGAACACCGGGTGATACTGAAGTAAGTGACCCACCATTAGATGGACTCTGTACTGCTCTGCAGTTTTTATCATTTCACTGGCTTCCAATGCGTTCATCGCTAAAGGCTTTTCGACATAAACTTGCTTGCCAGATTTCATGCCTGAGATAGCCATCTCAGCATGCAACGTCGCTGGGACGGCAAGAACAACCCCAGCAATATGTGGATCACGCAAAATAGAATCAAATGATAAATTTTTAACTTCGTACTGATGAGCATAGCTTTCAGCAAGGGAAGTGTTTGGATCGCAAACAGCGGCCAAGACTCCCAGCTCAGCAAAGTTTCGTATAAGATTCTTCCCCCAATGACCACACCCCACAACCGCAACATTTTTTTTCATATAAAACCCTTCAGATCCAGTATTAGCAATAAGTTACAAACGAAATACAGAAAAACCTTGATCAACAACATCTTGTTTGTTGAATAAAGATTTAACATCAGCAAGAACAGGGAGATCTCCGGTACAAAACTGCCTTAACTTAACCGGGCTCAGCTCTCTAAACTGGTCGTGTCCCACTGCGACTATTAGAGAGTCAACTTTTAGCTCTTCGCTCAATTCGTCGAGCGTTAAGCCATAAACTTCATTTACCTCATTTGAGTCAGCCCACGGATCAACCACAACAACGTTGATATTCCAAGATTGCAATTCAGTAACTATATCTATTGCCTTGCTATTACGAATATCAGGGCAATTCTCTTTGAATGTTATACCCAACAAGCCAACTGTGCTGTTGGCTACATCAATGTTGTTCTGTATCATCCTCTGAACGAACTTTTTAACCATATACTGAGCCATGTTGTCATTAATTCTCCGCCCAGCTAGTATCACTTGGGGATTGTATCCAACTTGCTCTGCTTTATGAGTCAAGTAGTAAGGATCTACACCAATACAATGCCCTCCAACCAACCCTGGCCTGAACGGCAAAAAATTCCATTTACTCCCCGCAGCCTCAAGGACATCAAGGGTATCGATATCAAGCCTACCAAAAATAACTGAAAGTTCATTCACCAAAGCAATATTGAGATCTCTTTGAGTATTTTCAATAACCTTAGCGGCTTCAGCAACTTTTATACTCGACGCTTCAAAAGTACCCGCAGTGATTATGCTACTGTATAAGTCATCTACTTGTCGGCTTACCTCAACCGTGGATCCACTGGTGATTTTTTTTATTTTTGTAAGAGTATTAACCTTATCGCCAGGGTTTATGCGCTCAGGGCTGTATCCACAGTGAAAATCATGATTAAAAATCAACCCCGAGACCTGCTCAAGAATTGGAACACAGACCTCCTCAGTACAACCTGGGTACACCGTCGACTCATAAATTACCAAGTCCCCTTTGTTTAAGTGTTTACCTACTGTTTCACTTGCTTTTACGATTGGAGTCAAGTCTGGACGGTTTACGCTATCAATTGGTGTTGGTACTGTGACAATGAAGATATGACAGCTATTTAAATCCATATCATCAGAGCTAAAGGTAAGTAAGTTAGCCTCAGACAAGTCATGCTCGCTAACCTCTAATGTACTGTCGACTCCATTTAGCAACTCACATATCCGTGAGTCATTAATATCAAAACCAAGAGTCGGACGCTTTTTACCAAACTCCACTGCAAGTGGGAGCCCTACATAACCTAATCCAATAACAGCTATTTTTTTTTCAAAATCCATCATAAACATCCAGTCTCTAAGTGTTAAATAAGTACTCCCTGCGTTACAGCTTGTTAATGGGAATAATCGCTATCAATCATTGTCAATAAATCTCTTACATATTCTCTTGCAACAGCATCACGTATTCCAACAAGCAAGAGCTCTTCGAGAATAGCTTTAGCAGCGGATAGAATTCGCGTGCACAAACTGGCCACAGGAATTACCGCTTTGTTTGTCACCTCGTAAACTCCATCGTCGAAAAACCAGCAAAATATTTCCGCCTCGGCATCACAGGTTAAATTTTTTCTTTATCGCTACTAACTGATCTCTATCTAGTCGAGGTCCAAAGATCATTACTACTTTTGCTGCACAATAATTTGCAAATTCAGCGGCTTTATCAAAACCATACCCACACACAATTGAATACAGAAAAGCTCCAGCGAACATGTCACCTGCACCATTAGTGTCAATAGCTCGAGTTTCTACGCCTGGTAAGTGGAAGATATCCCGACCATCACAAACTAGGGCGCCACTAGCGCCATCAGTAATAGCAAACCCTTTAGAAAACTGCTTAATCTCTTGGGCTGCACTATTTATATTATCCGCGCCAGTATAAGCTAAGGCTTCATCTCGATTACAAAATAATAGGTCAATTCCATCACCGATCAGTTCTTGCAATACATCACGGCAACTCGCTACTACAAAGGGATCAGACAAGCTCAGTGCAACTTTTATTTTGTTAGTTCTGGCAAAGGCGGTAGTCTTGAGAATAACTTCAGCTCGGTCTTTGTCAGTTAACAAATATCCTTCTATGTACAACCAGTTAGATTGCTTTAGAGCGTTTTTGTCTATATCGGTATACGCGAGTTGCTCACTAGCCCCTAAAAAAGTATTCATAGTTCGTTCGGCGTCCGGTGTTACCATAACCAGGCACTGTCCGGTCGCGGTATCCGAGGCGCGGGTCCCGTGATAACCAATTCCTAAATCACTGAGATCCCCAATATAGAGGTCGCCATCACAATCGTTACCGACCCTGCCGCTGAAAAATGTTGTAGCTCCAAGAGTAGCGGCTGCTACCACGGAGTTGCAAGCAGACCCACCACATGTCTGCGCCATCTCAATTGATCTAAGCCGACTAAGTAACTCTAGCTGACGCGGACGATCTACCAAGGTCATTAGACCCTTGCTGATAGACGCTTCCACTAAAAATTCATCTAAAACATTGATTTCTGTGTCTACAAGCGCAGATCCCACCGCGTATATGTCGTATTTAGCCAAGTTATTTAGCCTTCTCTTTTAAATTATTTTGCTCCATGACCTCATGTTTAAGTTGCTCGATTTCTTGTTGGAGTTGCAAATACTCCTCTTGTTTTCTAACGAGAAACCGCGCAGTAATGGAAGCTTTTTCAAGAATACCCTTGGGCGTTAAGAGATAGACATAACCCCACTTGGAATCAGAACGCTGAAAGTTCTCTAATTTCACCCAACCAACATCCACCAGGGACTTGATCAGGTAATGGGTCTTGCCCAAACTCACGCCCAACTCTCTAGATAGCTGTCTCTGGGTCAGATCAGGCTTCTGCTCTAACAGCTTAAGCATCCGATATTCTAGCTCTTGATTCATCATAAAATCGTGGTAATAAAACCTTTAGGCAGGCTACCGCAGGCTTCATACAGTTAACGATATGAATGCCCAAGATTGGTTTAAGAAAAGCGCAAACGTTTCATCCGTTCATGCAATGAACAAGATAGCATAAAACAAAATTAATTAATCTAAATAATTGCAAAGCAATCAAAATAATAAAGCAATTATCTGGACAGTGCTTCTAGAATTCCGCTAACTTCGTAGGATAGAGTTATCTGAGCAAGATAAATCTAAACAAACATCATAGTTATCAGTGAACAACAGAATACGATCACCGAGTTAGACTATTAGAGTCAAATCGGTTGTTAACCTGAAGCTCGGTAGCGGAGTAAGCAGAGGTGTAATATTTATGAGAAGCAGGCTTTAAATTGAGCCGTGAAAGTCTGTATAAACTCAGCATAGCCTGTTTCGCTCAGTTGCTGGTTAGCTCCTTGTGCATCTAAAGTGCGCAAAGGCAGGTCTAGAGAACTCGCAACAACAAAGGCGTCCTTATCTCCATACTGAGGCTCAACAAATACACACTTTACATCATTTTCTTTCGCAAATTTGCGCAATACATACTGACTTTTTGCTCCTTTGCG
>TARA_B110000008_G_scaffold279998_1_pt1 | contig 17391 bp, 15 predicted proteins | sample TARA_B110000008 | Tara Oceans TARA_B110000008 (sample SAMEA4396496) | marine metagenome | biome: Westerlies Biome; feature: [DCM] deep chlorophyll maximum layer (ENVO:01000326); material: water (ENVO:00002006), including particulate matter (ENVO:01000060) such as... | depth 40 m
AAAACTTGAAAGATTTCCATTGTCAAACAAATTCTGATTACGAAAGCAGTCAAAAATAACCACATTTGACTCAGGATAATTTTCCTGAAAATAGAATGCTAGATTACTTCCAATAAAACCTGCTCCACCAGTAATAAGGATATTTTTTTTATTAAAATTTACACTACTATATCTCATACTAAATTATCAAGATTAACAATATAATAAATTCATATTTAATGCGCTTATTATATAGTTTAACTAGACATCTAAGATTTATCATTAATAATTACTTTTATAAAATATTATTTAAATAAAGCCCTTGAAGACTAATTAATTAGCTTATTTGCAGTTCATGATGGTTTAAAATGTTTTCAGCTTTTTAAAGTTTATTTCAAAAGCAAACTAGCCTTTGATATCATTGCTTGATACCCTTTAATTAAATTATTAATATTTATACAACCTATGGAAAATTTTAAAGAAATAAAGATAGCAGTTATTGGTCTTGGGTATGTTGGGTTACCCTTAGCTGTTGAATTTGGCAAATTTTTTCATACAATTGGGTTTGATATAAGCAAAAAAAGAATAAAAGAGCTCATTACTGGAAACGACTCTACTCTGGAAGTAGATTTTGCAGAGCTTCAAGAGGCAAAGTATCTCAATTATACAAATGATGCTAAAAAAATGGATAGTTGTAATTTTTTTGTTATTACAGTTCCAACCCCAATTGATCAAAAGAAAAAGCCAGATTTAAAGCCACTTATTAGTGCAAGTGAGATTGTAGGTAGCTTTATCAAAAAAGACGATATTGTGGTATATGAATCAACAGTTTATCCCGGAGCAACCGAAGAGGTTTGTGTGCCAATTCTTGAAAAAACATCTAATTTGAAATTTAATGAAGACTTTTATTGTGGATACTCACCTGAGCGAATTAATCCTGGTGATAAAGAACATCGTTTAACTTCAATTAAAAAAGTTACTTCTGGCTCTTTACCAAGAATTGCTGATATTGTTGATTCAATTTATAAAAAAATTATTAAAGCAGGTACTCATAAAGCACCAAGTATTAAAGTAGCAGAGGCCTCTAAGGTAATTGAAAATACTCAGCGCGATATTAATATAGCGCTTATTAATGAGTTAGCATTAATCTTTAATAAGCTTGATATTGATACTGAATCTGTTTTAGAGGCGGCAGGGACCAAATGGAACTTTTTGCCTTTCAGGCCAGGCCTAGTTGGAGGCCATTGTATTGGGGTTGATCCTTATTACTTAACGCATAAGGCTATCGAAGTCGGCTATAGTCCAGATATAATTCTAGCAGGAAGAAAGCTTAATGATAATATGGGAAATTACGTAGTTCATCAAGTTATCTCTTTGATGCATAAAAAGGGAATAAAAACCATGGGTTCCAAGATTCTTATTTTGGGCCTATCTTTTAAGGAAAACTGTCCAGATTTGAGAAATACTCGTGTAGTGGATGTGGTTAATGGATTTATTAAAAAAAATTGCTCTGTTGACGTATTTGATCCATGGATTGATAAAATTGAGGCTAGTAAAGAGTATGGAATAAATCCAATAAATGAGCCAGTAAAATCAAAATATGATGCTATTATTATGGCAGTTTCGCATAAAGAGTTTACTAAGCTAAAGGTTGAGCAGATAAGGTCATATGGTAAAAATAAGCATGTGATTTATGATTTAAAATATGTGTTACGTGCTGATCAGGTTGATGGGCGTTTATAGTATATTAATAAAAAAAATTCTATAAAGAATTGTGACTATCTCTCAAAAATTAAAGCTTATTTTTACTAAATCTGAATTCAAAAAAGTAATTTTTCTTTTTTTTGGACTTGTTTTTGTGAGTCTATTAGAAGTGGCAGGTGTGTCCTCAATTGCACCATTCATGGCAGTTATTGCTTCTCCTTCAATTATTCATGAAAACAAATATCTTATATTTGCTTACGAATATTTTGGAGTTACTAGCGATAATGCTTTTATTGTTTTAGTGGGTATCTTTTCAATTTCGGTTTTATTAATTTCAAATATTGCCAATTCAATAATGGTGTGGTCAATTAACTATTTTTCATATCTACAAACTCATAGAGTTTCAGTCAGACTTTTAAGGCAGTATTTATATCGACCCTATAGTTTTTATTTAGACAACAATACTTCTGAATTAAGTAAAAACATATTAAATGAGATAAATAGAAGTATTGGAGGAACTATCCTCCCAGCCTTGAATGTTTTATCAAAACTTCTAGTAACTCTATTTATATTTATTTTGCTAGTTTATATCGACCCTAAGATTGCTTTATTTTCAACAGTTGTTTTAGCCTTTGCATATGGATTAATATATAAGTTTGTTAGGAAAAAACTTCAGAATATCGGTGTTGAAACAAATGAAGTTAATTTTCAAATGTATAAGATAGCAAACGAATCAATGTCTGGTATCAAAGATATAAAGTTAAGAGGCATAGAAGAGGAATTTGTTCATCGCTTTAATATACCTTCTGAAAAATTTGGCACGTATTTGGCACAAAGAACTGTTATTGCTTTATTGCCAAGGTACTTATTAGAAGTTATAGCCTTTTCAGGAATAATTAGCGTAATGATTTTTTTCGTTTCCACGGGTTATACAACTGCTGAAATACTTCCAATTGTATCACTCTATGCAATGGCTGGCTTTAGATTATTACCGGCTGTGCAGCAGGTTTATAGTGGGATTACAATTTTTAAATTTAATTTACCCGCACTAGAAAATCTATATTCTGATTTATCAAAGACTACTATTGAATCTGAGGATTTTGAAGATAGAGTGCCATTAAAGATTCATGAAAAAATTACAATTAATAATCTTAGTTTTTCATATTTAGATAATAAAAATCCAATTCTAAAAAAAATAAATTTTTCAATTGATGTAAATACTACAATTGGCATAGTTGGCTCTACAGGCTCTGGAAAAACTACATTAATAGATGTACTTCTAGGCTTATTATCTCCAGATTCTGGAACTATTAGTTTGGATGGGGTAGAGATTGATGATGCAAATATGAGGTCATGGCAACAAGGTTTAGGTTATGTGCCTCAATCAATTTATTTAAATGATGATACTATCGAGAGAAATATAGCATTTGCAGTGCCTCTTGAGAAAATAGATAAGGTATTAATAAAAAAAGCTGCTAAATTGGCAAATTTAGATAAATTTATTTCTACTTTGCCAAATCAGTATGAAACATTTGTAGGAGAAAGAGGGATTCGTTTAAGCGGAGGTCAAAGGCAGCGAATTGGAATTGCTCGAGCACTATACCACAATCCTTCAGTGCTATTTTTAGATGAGGCTACAAGCTCACTTGATAGTATTACAGAAAATGCAATTATGGACGCTATTCATAACCTATCTCATAAAAAAACAATAATTATGATTGCTCATAGACTAACAACACTCAAAGAATGCGATGTAATCCATATAATGAAAAATGGGAGTATTGTTGATAGTGGAACATATCAAGAATTGCTTGAGGGTAATTCAAGCTTTAAGAAGATGGCTAAAAATAATTAACACTTATTTAATGTAAAAGTCGTTTTGATTTATACTTATGGTTCATTTTGATTTATAAAAATTAATATTTATGAGTTCCAAAAATACTCAACCTTTTTTTACAATCTGCACTGAGGTAAGTAACCGAGAAAAAACGATTGAACGAACAATGAGATCTATTGAAGCGCAGGATTTTATTGATTATGAATATATTATCGTAGATAACTGTTCGCAAGACCACAGTCGTGAGGTGATTTCAGATTTTCTAAAAAATAATAAATACTTAAGTTCAAAAACAAAATATATTGAATTAGATGAAAAATTGCAAGACATCGCAAGCTGGAACAAACCATTAGAATTTGCAACTGGTAAATTTGTAGTTGTATGTGAAGGAGATGATTGGTTTGAATCAAATCATTTAAGTCTCGCTCATGAGGTATTAACTAAAAATCATGATGTTGGAATTTATGTAGCTTTAAGAGCTGATTTAGAAAATTTTCAGGGAGAGAATGTGCTTTCAGAAAAATTTCATGGGTATTTGAATTCTTCAGATGCATTTAAAGAATTAATTTCTTTTAATTTTCTACCCCCACCCTCAAATGTTATCTTTAGAAGAGAAATGAATGGGGTTAGCTTCACTTATGATAGTCATAATTATTTATGGGCTGGAGAAATAAGTCTTTATTATGAATTATTGATAAATAAATTTGATGCTTACGTCAACTTTAATGCTTTGACTGTAAATAGGGGATTTTCATCATATAAGAGAAGTTATTTTCACATTAAGGATAAATACTTCTCTTTTGAAAAATGGATAAAAAATGGCCACTATGTTGATATTGAAAAAAATATTAGGACAAAATTATTTGAATATTCGTTAAGAATTTTTTTTCCTCAATTATTAAGATTTTATTTCGAAAAGGAAATGTTTGTTCATTTAATAGCTGAAGCTCGTAAGCTTGGGTTAATATTTTCAACTATAATGAGTGTCAAAGTTTTCAGTGTTTTTTTTATTAAAAATTTCAATTTATTTTCAAAAAAAATAATATTTAATTATTTTAAAAAAACTACTAAAAATTAATTAATTTAATATTTATGTTAAAGTTTTCAGAGCAAAGTTCTCAATTTAAGACCTGGAGTTTTGATATTGATGGAGTTATTAACTTTTATCCTTCTGTCTGGTTAGATTATATCTTTCAGGAGACTAAGTACCATTATGAGACTAAAGATCAGGCTAGACTCATCTTGGGTGAGGATTATTGGATTCTGAAAGAAAAATATAGGTTAAGTGACTATAAGTATCAAGTTCCAGTAAATCCAGATGCACTTTATGTTATCACTGCTTTAAAAAAACGTGGCGATAGAGTTATTATATCTACCACTAGGCCTTTTGATAGTTATCCTTTAATGAAAAGCCAAACAAAGGTTTGGCTAGATGCAAATGGTATTTTATTTGATTTACTGATTAGCAAAAAAGAATTGTATAAGGAGAATTTTGATATTCATATTGATGATGAATTAAAAGATATATTGCAAGTAAAATCTAAAGTTAATAATAAAAAATTTATTCTTCTTTCATCAACTGAGATTAATTCTGAAGTTGATGATATTGAAAATGTTTCTTCATTAAGAGAATTGATTTGATATTTTTTAAAATATGATTTTTTCTGATATTAAAAAAATTAAATGTAATTATGGATAGTAAAGTTGCTCTAGTTACTGGCGCTGATGGATTTATTGGCTCTCACTTGGTTGAGATGCTAGTTTCACATGGTTATTCCGTGAAGGCACTTTCTCAATATAACTCTTTTAATAATTGGGGTTGGCTTGAGAGTATTAATTGCAAGGATAGTATTGAGATAATTTCAGGAGATATTCGCGATCCTTTTTTTTGCAAAGATATTTCAAAAAATGTTGATATTATTTTTCACTTGGCTGCTTTAATCGCAATCCCTTATTCTTATATAGCTCCAGATAGTTATTTGGAAACAAATATCAAAGGAACATTAAATATTTGTCAAGCAGCAAAGGAAAATGGCAATATAAAGGTTGTGCATACTTCAACAAGTGAGGTTTATGGAACTGCTCAATATGTTCCAATAGATGAGCTTCATCCTGTTAGTCCTCAATCTCCATACAGTGCTTCAAAGATTGCTGCTGATTCGATGGCAATGAGTTTTTATAATTCGTTTAACCTACCATTATCAATTGTTAGGCCTTTTAATACATATGGCCCTCGTCAATCTGCACGTGCTGTTATTCCGACCATAATAACCCAAATAGCAAATGGTATGAAGGAGATAAAGCTAGGTGATCTTTCTCCAACAAGAGACTTTAATTATGTTGAAGATACTTGTAGAGGTTTTATAGCAATTGCAGAAAATGATAAATCAATTGGTGAAATCATAAATATTGGCTCTAATTCGGAGATTAGTATTGCCGATACACTAAATATAATTAAGGAACTGATGGATAGTGATGTAAAGTTTCTTGTTGATAATGAACGTTTAAGGCCAAAAGATTCAGAAGTATTTCGACTCTTTTGTGATAACACTAAAATTAAAGAAATAACTGGATACACCCCTCAAGTATCCATTAGAGTTGGCTTAAAAAAGACTATTGAATGGTTTATTGATCCAAAAAATTTAAAACACTATAAAGCTGAAATTTATAATGTTTGATGATTTTATTAATTTCATAAGGGACCTTTATTCAACTAATGATCTTATACCTTTGCATGCTCCCCAGTTTAATGGTAATGAAAAGAAATACATTGAGAGTGCTATAGACTCTACTTTTGTTTCAAGTGTTGGTGAATTTGTTAATTTATTTGAAGGTTCGGTTCAAGAATTTACTGGTGTAAAACATGCTATTGCAACTGTTAATGGTACCTCAGCTTTACATATAGCCCTTATATTGTCTGGTGTTGAGAGGAACACAGAAGTAATAACGCAATCACTTACCTTTGTCGCAACTTGTAATGCAATAAGATATTGTGAAGCAATTCCCGTGTTTATTGATGTTGAAAAATCAACGCTTGGCTTATCACCTCAAAATTTGCAAGAATTTTTAGATAAAAATTGTGAATTAAGAGATGATGGCTTTTGTTGGAATCATATTACTAATAGAAGAATTTCAGCTTGCATGCCAATGCATACATTTGGTTTTCCAGTTGATATTGAAGAAATAAAAAAAATTTGTTTAAGTTTCAATATTGATTTAATTGAAGATGCTGCAGAGTCTTTAGGAAGTTTTTATAAAGGTAAACATACTGGTAATTTTGGCAAAATCTCAGCTACAAGTTTTAATGGAAATAAAATAGTTACTACTGGTGGTGGCGGAATGATACTAACTAATGATAAAAACCTTGCAATAAAAGCAAGACATATAACTACAACTGCAAAAATTCCTAGTCTTTGGTCTTTTGATCATGATCAGTTAGGGTATAACTATAGGTTGCCTAATTTAAATGCAGCTTTAGGCCTTGCTCAGATGGAATCTCTCTCTAGTTATCTTCAAAGTAAGCGTGAAATTGCAACAAAGTATCAAAATTGGGGCAACGAAAACGAATTAAATTTTATCACTGAAAATTTATGTTGTAACTCAAATTACTGGCTTAATTGTGTGATTACAGAAAATAAAAAAATTAGAGATTTAATGCTTAAGAAAACTAATGAAAGTAAGATAATGACTCGTCCCACATGGACCCCAATGCATAAGTTATCTATGTATAAAAATTGCCAAAGAACGGATATGAAAAATACAGAATGGCTTTCAAGTCGAATTGTGAATGTTCCTAGCAGTCCAATATCAATAAATTAAGGATATGTCTGCTCTAATTCTAATAAGTGGTGCAGGCCAATTAGGTTCTAGATATTTGCAAGGATTAGCAAAATGTTCAAATACTTTAAAAATATTAGTTCATGATTCCAAAAATTTATCACTTCAAAATGCAAAAAAAAGATGGGATGAAGTTTCAAATCCTAATAATCATGAAGTTTTATTTATTAACTCATTAAAAATATTGCCAAAAAAAATTGATGTTGCCATTGTATCTACAACTGCAAATTCTAGACTACAGGCTACCAAAAATATTTGTAAATCGACAACTGTTGATTATTGGATTTTAGAAAAAGTTTTAGCTCAAAGTGAAATTGATATTGATAAGTTAACATCAATAATAAATCCATCAAAAGCATGGGTTAATAAACCTCGAAGGCTGATGCCTTGGCATCAAAAAATTAAGAAAAAACTTGACTGGAGTAAACCAGTAATTTTTTATGTTAAGGGAGGATCATGGGGTTTAGCATGTAATGCTATACATTTTCTTGATTTATTTGCATGGTGGACTGGCGAATCTTTAGAAGCCATCAATACAAAAGATCTTGATAAAAATTGGTTTGAAAGTAAAAGACAGGATTTTTGGGAGGTCTCTGGTGAGCTAAATGCAAAATTCTCTAGGGGGACTGTGGCTTATATTTCTGCGGATAATTCTAGTGATCCTGTTTTAATTCAAGTGGAGAGTAATTCTGGCAATTATTCGTGGCTTATTAATGAAGCAGAAGGTCTGGCAATTAGCTCAGATGGAGCTGAAATATCTGGAAATTTGAATTTTCAAAGTGAAATAACAGCAGATTTAATTGATTCAATTTTGGATACTGGTAATTGTAGCCTTTCCACGCTTAAAGAATCTGCAGAATTGCATAAGATTTTTATTAATGAATTGTATAAACATTGGAATAATTTTAATAATTCTTCTTCTGCTTATATTCCCATTACTTAAAAATAAGGAGAAAATAATGAGTATCTGGCTAATAGGCGCAGGATATATGGCTCAAGAATATGCAAAAGTGTTAGATCAACTTGTGCCTAAATATCAAGTAATTGGGAGAGGAAAAAAATCAGCACTAAAGTTCGAATCTATAACTGGTCATAATGTAAGACAAGGAGGTTTAACCTTAGCATTAAAAGAATTACAACTACCAAAAGTAGCTATAGTAGCAGTTGGAGTAGAGGAGTTATCGAAAGTAACTTCAAAATTAGTCAAATCTGGTATTAAACGCATTCTTATAGAAAAACCTGGAGGTTTAAATAAGAAGGAAATTTTGGATTTAAATACACTAGTTCAAACATATAAAAGTGATGTTCTTATAGCATACAATAGGCGTTTTTATGAATCTACAAAAGCTCTTAAAAAGTTATTAAAAAAAGATGGTGGAGCTACTAGCCTTATATTTGAATTTACTGAGTGGTCTGATGTAATCAGTCCATTAATAAAAGCACCAGGAGTAAAAGAATCATGGTTTTTAGCTAATTCAACTCATGTTGTTGATCTTGCTTTTCATATGTGCGGATTTCCAAAAGATTTTAAGGCTTGGCGACACGGATCTTTAAGTTGGCACCCTTCATCAGCTCGTTTTTGTGGATCTGGAATTACTGAAAAAGATGTTTTATTTTCTTATCATGCAGATTGGAGTGCTCCAGGCAGATGGGGGATAGAAATTAATACAATCAACAATAGATACATCCTTCGTCCACTGGAAGAGCTCCAAGTTGTGGAAAAAGGCTCAGTAAAAATTCAAAGTGTTGAAATTGATAATCAGATTGATAAGCAATTTAAACCTGGTGTTTATAATCAAATCAAAGCATTTATTGATGGCGATGATAGTATGTTTTGCTCAGTTGAAGCGCAGCTTCATCATATCGATATATACAATACTATAGCTGGTTATAACTAATTTCACTTTACAAAAAAGTAATTTATTTATTATTTATGAATAAAAAAATTAATCCTGAAATTATTTTTAGTGCAAACCCAGCAGCGCAACCAGGTGCTCATGCACCTGCAGGTTTTATTTCTCCAGAGTATGATGAAAAGATTGTATCAGAGCAGCTGAAAGAGTTTATTCGTTTGGAAAATATGTCGTCAGACGAATTAGAGTCATATAAGTTAACTAAGTTAAAAGAATTATTAGTAGAAGCAGGTAATTATGTTCCTTATTGGAGATCACTTTTTAAAAAGCTTGATTTTGAGCCAAAAGAAATTCAAGCACTTAATGAAATTGAAGAACTCCCACTGCTTAACAAAAATATTATTAAAGAAAACTATAAGGATTTTATTTCCGAAAAAGTTGATTTGGAGACTATAAGTTACATGACTACAGGTGGAAGTACTGGCTCACCTTTAAAGATACTTATGGATCGAGATTACAGAAGCCGAAGTCATGCAGCAACTCGGTATTACTTGATGAAAGCAGGAATAACCCCTGGAGTTGAACGTGGAGTTCGTCTTCATGGAAATAAAATTCCTAATACTAGTTTAAACAAAAGTGAATACTGGTTGATTGAGGGAAATCGTTTGACAATGTCTGTTTCAGATATTTCAATGGAAAATTGCTCAGACTACATGAAAGCCATTAGAGAATTTAAGCCAAATTATATCCATGCTTACTCTTCAGCTTTAGCTTTGCTTGTGAGCTATGCAGAACAAAAAGGAGAAAAATTTCCAACATCTATAAAAAACATTTTCTGTGATTCAGAAACCACTTATTCATGGCAAAGAGACCTCATTTTGGATTCAATGAATGCTCATTTTTATAATATTTATGGACATACTGAGGGTGCTGGCATGGCTATAACTTTTCCGTCTTCTCAAAATCTTGAATCATTGCCTATTGGAATTATGGAAGTTATAGATAAAAATGGTAATGTATTGAAGGATCCTAATGAAGAAGGTGAGATTGTAGTGACAGGATTCAATAATAAAATTATGCCATTTATTAGATATCAAACTTTTGATATTGCTGTAATTGGATTATCAAATATAACTAATTTAAGGTCTTTTAGTCCAATCCTATCAAGTATAAAAGGTAGGGTGCAAGATTATCTTGTAACTAAAGATGAGTCATTAGTTCCTGCTGCTCCAATTTTATTTGATTATAATTTTGATTGGACAGGGATAGATCTTTTTCAAGTACTCCAAGAAAAACCTGGAATTCTAGAATTTAAAATTGTTACTAGTAGTTATATCAATCCTAATAGAGATAATCTTAAAAATAGAATAATTAGAGAATTTTCGAAGCTTTTTGGTTACAAGTTTGATATCAAAGTTTCTTTTCATAATAAAATTGAAACGACTAATCGGGGCAAGTTTAGGTATGTTGATCAAAGACTTAAGGTTTCCATGTTAGAAAATGAATTATGAGATTAATTAAGGTCTGTGTAATTACTAGTGCTAGATCAGAGTATGGTCTTATGCGGTGGCTTATGGATGATTTGAAGAACTCAAATGATTTTGAACTGCAAATTTTAGTAACTGGTTCTCATCTCCTAGAATCATTTGGTTTTACTTATAGAGAAATTGAGAATGATGGTTTTACAATTAATACTAAAATTCCATTCAACCTTGATAAATCAGATCAGATATCTATTGGACAGGCGTCGGCAGATTTAACTAAAAGCTTAGTGTATGAACTCAGTAACCTAAAACCTGATGTTGTAATGGTTATGGGTGATAGATATGAATTGCTATCGGTAATGACTTCATGCATTATTAATACTATTCCTATTGCTCATATTTCAGGTGGGGAGATTACTGAAGGGGCAATTGATGATCAAATTCGTCATGCAATGACAAAAGCCTCTCATTTCCATTACGTTGCAAATAAGGTTTATGGTGAGCGACTAATTCAAATGGGCGAGGAAGACTGGCGAGTGTGTATTTCTGGCGAGCCAGGTCTTGATAATTTAAATCGCCAACCGATAATGAATTTTGACATGCTTCAAAAAGATTTAGGGATTAACTTATCAAATCTGACCGCAATTGTTACTTTTCATCCAGTTACTTTGGAGTTAGAAGAGCTTAATGAACAAATGCAACAATTAATTATAGCTCTAGAACAAGCTTCATTAGATTATGGTCTTCAATACTTAATTACTTTTCCAAATGCAGACGCAGGATCTAAATACATTATTGATGAGTGGAAAAAATTTGTTAAAAATAAACCTGGAAGGAAATTAGTTAAATCTCTAGGCCAAACTCGTTACCTCAGTTCGCTCAAATTCCTATCGATGATGATTGGAAATTCTTCAAGTGGTCTTGTAGAGGCTCCATCATTTAGATTACCAGTTGTAAATATAGGTAATCGACAAAAAGGAAGGATGAGAGGAAAAAATGTTTTTGATGTTGGCTATACTTCTCCTGAAATCATTGAGGGAATTGAAAGGTCAATTAAATGGGATAGAACAGCCTCTTGTTTTAATCCATATGGAGATGGTATGGCTTCTAAAAAAATTATAGAGCATCTAAGATCATCCTTTTCAAGCTTTAGTAAAAGAGAGATTATTAGTAAAAAATTTATAGATAAAATTGAGCTTGAAAAATTACAAAACAATTTTTATGATGAGAATGAGTATTAATTAATGAGTTATATTGGAGGTTCATTTGAATTTAATCCTGATTTGATTTATGCCCCTGAGGTTGAAGACGTTAATGATCAAATTGGAATTTCAAAAGATAAAGTTTATTGGACAAAGTCTGGTAGGAGTAGTTTCGCATTAGCTTTGAAACATTGGCAAAAAAAACTAACAAATGGTTGGTTATTAATGCCTGATTATCAATGTTGGGATGTATTAAGCGTTTTTGAAAATATTGATAAAAAATTTATTGCTGTAAATGAAGATTTAAAGATCGAAATATCTGATTTGAATAAGTTTTTAAAAGATAAAAACTTACATGGAGTTGTGTTAATTGATTACTTTGGATTAACCGATCTTGAGCCTTATATTGAATGTATTAAATCGGCACGACCCGACGTTTTAATAATTGTTGATGCAGTTCAAGCTTTTCTTTCTATTGTCCTATCAGAGAATCTTTATAAAGGGGCTGATGCAGTTATTTCTAGTCCTAGAAAGTTCTTGCCAATTCCTGATGGCGGGTTGATTGTATTTAAAAATAAAAAACCAAAATACAATTTTCCTAAAAATAATTTAGATGATCAAATTTCATTATATGTTTCTGCAGGGATTTTAAAGGATGTAATTTTTAAAAGTTCTTTTGATGATGCAGCTTTCTCATGCATAGAATCAACTTACTTAAATTTATTTGACAGACATAGAAAGCTTTTTAATAATGACATAGGGCAAATTTCTAATTTAAGCCTTGAAATAATTAAAAGGACTAATTTAAAATCTTTAGCAGAAAAACGATTAAAAAACTTCAAGTTTATTTCAGATGCTTTCAAAGACAATAAATACGAAAATTTCTTAACTCCACTTAATAAGGATTTTTCAGGGCCTGGGATTATTTTTCCATTAAGAGTTAATTCAAAGCATAGGGACCCTCTCAGAGAATATTTAAAATCAAAAGGAATTTTTTGTCCAGTTCATTGGCCAATTTTGCAAGGTCAGATTCCTCAATTGGGCAAGTCTTCAATGCTTTTGTCAAAAGAAATTCTGGGTTTGCCTATTGATCAGAGGTATCATGAAAATGATTTGATGAAAATAAAGAAAGAAATTGATAAATATTTTAGGCGCAAAAGTAATGAATCACTCTAGTCCTTATATAATTGCTGAAGCAGGTGTAAATCATAATGGAGATCTAAGTTTAGCAAAAAAACTCATTGATATAGCCTATAAGTCTGGAGCTGATGCAGTTAAATTTCAAACATGGAAGCCTGGGGAATTAACAGGAAAATTTGCTTTTAAAGTTGATTACCTTGAAAAATATACGCCTGATAGTGAGAGTAGATTTGAACTATCAAAACGGCTATGTTTATCTTATGATTCTTTTCGCAAGTTAAAGCTTTACTGCGAACAAATAGGCATTCAATTTTTATCTACTCCAGATGGTTTTGATAGCCTTGATTTTTTGGTAGATGAGCTTGGAATGCCAATCATTAAAATTGGCTCAACTGAACTTAATCATATTCTTTTTCTTGAAGCAGTTGGCAAAAAAGGGCTCCCAGTTATTTTATCTACCGGAATTGGTACCTTTGATGAAGTTTCATCAGCAATAGAAGCTTTAAAAAGAGGTGGTGGAGATGAACTTCCTATTACTATAATGCAATGCACTTCAGAATATCCTGCGCCTGCAGAAGAAATGAATCTTAATGTTATTACAACTTATAAAAATTCTTTTGATCTTCCGGTCGGTCTATCTGATCACTCTTCTGGTATGGAGGCATCTATTGCTGCAGTTGCTCTTGGAAGCTCTGTTATAGAGAAGCATTTTACAATTGACCAGGAAATGGATGGTCCAGATCATGCAGCTTCATTAAACCCTAATGAACTAGAGGAGTTTGTAAAGGCAATACATAAAGTAAAAATTATGTTAGGTGATTTTCAAAAAAATCCAACTAAATCTGAAATTGAAAATATGACTGGCATCAGAAGAAGTGTTGTGGCTAATGGAAATTTAAAATCAGGAGTTATTTTAAAACTAGAAGATTTGGCATGTAAACGCCCTGGTACAGGAATTTCACCTTCTAAAATTTTGAAATTAGTAGGTAGGAAGCTAGTTCGTGATTTAATTCAAGATGAGCCCATTAACTGGGAAGATTTAGATAGGTAGTATTATGTCAAAGGAAATGGCATTTATTATTTCTCCAGGAGAAGAGTGGGATAATTATTTAGATATATTTAATGATTATGAGTTAAATGATATTTATTTTCACTATGACTATTTAAATCTCTTTGTTGATGATAATTCAAAGGCTGTAATTGAGTCCTATGTTTTTAGGCTGAATGGAGAAATTTTCTTTATGCCATATATTAGAAATCCAATTAATGGTTCATTTGACTTATGGGATTTTGAAACTGCGTATGGTTATTCAGGACCAATATCAACCTGTGAGGATAAAGTTTTTTTAGACTTAGCATGGAAAAATTTTAAGTTATTGTTGAAAGAAAATAAAGTTATAGCTGGCCTAATTAGGTTCAACCCTCTTCTTAAAAATGAAAAATTTTGCCATAGTGATTACATAAAAATAAATCATGAAAGAGACACTGTTTGGCTGGATTGCAATAGAAGTTTAGATGAAGTTTTGTCAGATTATTCAAAAAAACACCTAAAACAAATAAATACATTAAATGAAAAAGGTGTTCTAGTTAAGTCATGCAATAATGATGATTACCTAAAAAAATTTGCACATATATATATTCAAAGAATGAACGCAATTGGTGCTAGAGATGAATATCATTACAGTTCTGACTATTTTGATAAGGTTAAAAAATTAGGTAAAAGGAACTGGATAGTATATTTAGCTTTCACCCCAAATGAAGATCTCATGGGGGGATGTTTATTACTTTTTTCCAATAAGACATGTCACTACCATCTATCCGGAAGTATAGAAAAATATAAAAAATATAGGCCTAATGATATGCTTCGTTATAAAGTTACACTAGATATACTTAATTCTGATATTAAAAAGATGCATTTTGGAGGCGGGCGATCAAAAGATCCAGATGATGGATTACTTGCCTTCAAGCTAAAGTTTTCAAAACAAATTAGTCAATTCAAAATTGGTTGCTGTATCGTTGACAAAGACAAATATAACGAACTTTGTAAAAATTGGGACAAGGAAAATCCTGAAAAAAAAGAGTTTGCAAATTTTTTCTTGAAGTATCGTTTTTAACTATTATCAATTAAAGGAAATTATGTGGGATAAAGGATGGGACAAACTTTTTTCGAATAATGAGTGGGGTAAATATCCAGGTGAAGAATTAATTCGTTTTATAGCTCGAAACTATTATGGAGTTTCTGACAGAAGTAAAGTGAACATTCTCGAAGTAGGATGTGGAGTGGGAGCAAATTTATGGTATTTAGCACGCGAAGGTTTTAATACTTTTGGAATAGATGGAAGTAAGACAGCTATAAATAAAGCTTTGAAATTAATGAAAAATAATGATCTGGAGGCTGATATTAGGCAAGGAGATGCAATGAAATTACCATATCCAGATGGTTTTTTTGATGCAGTTATTGATATTGAATGTATTTATGCAAACTCATTAAATGACACATCAATAATATTGGGTGAAATACATCGAGTTCTTAAAAATAGGGGAATGATTTTTTCTAAAACTTTTGCTACCGGTATGAGTGGAGAAGATACTGCAAAAAAATTAACTGATGAACCCAATACTTATATCGAAATGCCCGATGGGCCTTTAAGAGATGATTATGGAATAATTAGATTGACTCCAGAAAATGAAATTGGAAAAATTTATCACCTTTTTAAAGATCTCAAATTTGATTCTGTAATTCGAACTGATAAAAATCGATCAAATATAATTCCTGAGTGGCTAATCCAAGGGATAAAATAATTTTTATAATCTATTATTAATTAATTTGTTTTTAATGATGCAAGTTTTAGTCATTGGATATGGTTCAATTGGTTTGAGGCATTCTAAAGTGTTACAAAAATTAGGCTGTGAAGTTTCCATCGTCAGCGCTAGAAAGAATGCTGCTCAGAGGATTTATTCAGATATTAATGAAGCAATAAATACAGAAAATCCAAAATATATTGTTATTGCAAATAAAACAAGTGAACATATTCCAACGCTAGTAAAAATAAAAAAATTAGGATTTAATGGTGATATTCTTGTTGAAAAACCGCTTTCAAGTAACTTACTTGATATTCCAAGTAAAGACCTTGGGAGAGTTTTTGTTGCATACAATATGAGATTTAATCCCTTAATTCAAAGGCTTTCAAAAGAATTGAAGGGTGAAACTATTATTTCTTCTCAGGCTTATGTTGGTCAATATCTTCCAAATTGGAGGCCTAGCCGTGACTATCGTCTATCTTATTCTGCAAAAAAAGATGAGGGTGGGGGTGTTCTTCGAGATTTAAGTCATGAATTGGATTTTATGAATTGGATTTTTGGGGGTTGGAAAAGAGTTGTTGCCATGGGCGGTAAATTTAGTGATTTGGAAATCAATAGTGATGACTTATTTGGATTAATGTTTGAAACTAAAAGTTGCCCACTTTGCCTTTTGCAGCTAAATTATCTTGATAGATCATCTAGGAGAGATATTATTATAAATACAAATCAACATGTTTTTAGGATCGATTTTATTAATAAAACATTTGAGAAAGACGGCGTTATAATTCAATTTAATCACGATAGTAATTATTCATACACTATGCAACATAAAGCAATCATTAAAAGAGAATATGAAAATCTCTGTAGCTTTAATGAAGGAAGAGAGATAGTGCAATTGATAAATGCTGCTGAAAAGTCAGCTTATTTAAAAAATAATGATTGGATAAATAATGAGAAGAATTTGTAGTATTTGCGCTAGAGGGGGATCTAAAGGTGTTTTAAATAAAAATATACGTATGATCATGAATAAGCCTTTGATAGCTCATACAATTTTGCAAGCCAAAGAAGCTGATTGTTTTGATGCAATAGTTGTAAGTAGTGATTCGAAAGAAATTTTAGATATTTCGAAGGAGTGGGGTGTTGATTACACAGTTCAACGTCCTGGTAATATGGCCTCAGATCATGCAGCAAAATTTCCTGTAATTCAGCACTGTATAAGCACTATTGAAGATTCAACATCGACTAAATATGAAACAATTGTTGATTTAGATGCTACTTCTCCATTAAGAAATATTGATGATATTAAAAAATCAATTGCCATGTTAGAATCAAATGAAAAATCGTTTAATCTTATTACAGGAACTCCATCTAGACGCTCACCATATTTCAATTTAGTAGAATTGAATCAGGACGGCTTTGTTGAAAGATCAAAAGATTTAGAGAATCCAATTTATAGGCGACAAGATTCACCAAAATGTTTTGATATGAATGCTTCAATATACATATGGAAGAGGAAAGCTTTTTTTAATAATAAATCTATTCTAACTAATAAT
>TARA_B110000008_G_scaffold279347_1_pt1 | contig 17340 bp, 18 predicted proteins | sample TARA_B110000008 | Tara Oceans TARA_B110000008 (sample SAMEA4396496) | marine metagenome | biome: Westerlies Biome; feature: [DCM] deep chlorophyll maximum layer (ENVO:01000326); material: water (ENVO:00002006), including particulate matter (ENVO:01000060) such as... | depth 40 m
TTTTTTTGATGAAAATCCCTCTCCATATAAATTTTTAATTTTTTTTATTTTTTTTAAATATCTAATATCAAAACATGCCTTATTTAAGGCTGATACAATATTTTTTTCAATATAATTTACAAATCTTACATTGCCAGCATTCAGTCTGCCTGTTTGTCTTCTACCCACATTAATTACAGGTATTTTATAATAAGGTGCCTCTAAAAATCCCATACTAGAATTACCAATTAAAGCAGAAGACATTCTTATCAAATTAACAAATTCTTTGTGAGGCAAATTTTTAAAAATGAAGAAATTTTTATCTTTTTTAAATTTATTAATTTCTTTAATCATTTTTAGTGAGCCAGGGTCAGTATTTGGATATATTACGACTATATTATATAAATTTTTTTTTGAAAAATTCTTGAGAGCTTTAAGCGTGATATTCATTTGTTTTTTAGAAAATCTTTCCTCAGATGATAGTGGATGTTTGATTAGAACAACATATTTTTTAGATATATTTACTTTCAAATTTTTATTAATATTTTTAAGACTGAGTTTTTTTGTGGTTCTTATGTTGTCAAGTGATGGGTTTCCTGAATTACAAATTCTAAATTTTTCCTCACCCACATTTAAAAGGTTTTGATAATATTTCTTTGTAAATGTGAAATGAACATGAGCTAATTTTGAGATTGCAAATCTAATTGGATCGTCAGCATTTCCCCATACTGGGTCTCCACCTGCAATATGAGCAAATAGTACGTCCATATAATTACAGGCTATAGCAGCTGCCATGCCCTCTTCTCTATCACCAGCATAGATCAAAAAGTTTGGTTTTTCTTTTTCTATAGTTTTTGTGATACCATTAATTAATGCTGATATGGCTCTAGTTCTTTTATCTTTTTTATCGCTTCCAAAATCAGAGTATATTTTAGATACAATCTTAAATTTAATATTTTTTAAAGAATTTCCATGCCACTTTGATAAGTGTGATCCTGAAAGTATAACTTTAATATCGTGTTTTTTAAATTTTAAGCGCTCTATTACAGATGATATAATATCAAGTTCAGATCTACAACCTGATATAGCAATAATTTTCATTTTATTAATTGTAAAATTTTTTTAGAAACATCATAAGGACTATTAACCATAAAATCTGAATTTTTTCCTTTAACTTTTTTATGATTAATCCAAAGTGTTTTCATTCCTATGGATTTTGCACCCTTAATATCATTATTCTCATTGTCACCAATAAAAAGTGAGTTTTTTGGAACAGAATCTAGTATTTTTAATATCTTATAAAATGATTTTTTATTTGGTTTTTCTATATTAAATTTTTTTGCAAATAATATTGCATCAAAGTATTTCTCTATTTTTAAATTTTTTATTTTATTTTTTTGTATTAAAGGATTGCCATTCGTTAAAATTCCAATTTTAATTTTTTTTTTTTTTAATATTTTGAATAATGATAAAAATCCGGAATAAGGTGCAATTTTAATTTTTTTTTTTTTTAAAGTATTAAAAATTATAATATTATTCTTCTTATTATAACAATTATTTTTTTGTAAGATATCTTTTATATAGTTTTCAGAGTTTATTCTTAATTCATAATTTAACTTAATTTTTCTTTTAAATAAATTCGAACTATTCAGGCATTTATTTATATAACTTGACTCATTAAAAAGCGTATAATCTAAGTCAAAAACTATTGCATCAAGCATAATTAATAGAAAATTTCAGAGTAATATCTATCCATTTTAAGATTAAATTTAATTTTTTTTATCTTAATTTTTTTATTATATATTATTTTTTTAAACCATAAATTAAACCAGTTTTCAGTTCCTGCCCAACTAAGCGCCATCCCACCTGCAATTCTTGGATTAAGTTCTGTAAATTTTACTTTATCATTTTTTATGAAACCTTGTAAATTTATCGGGCCAATAAATTTATAAAATTTAGATAATCTTAGTATATATTTTTTTATCTTTTCATTTTTAAAAATTTTAGAACTTGTTGACTTTCCATCAACTACTCTATTTCTCATTCTAGAAACTATATAAATAGCATTACCATTGAGATCAAATAAACAATCAGTTGTAAATTCTCTTCCAGTTAAAAGTTGTTGTGAAATTAATCCTGTCATTTTAACTTTTTTTTTGGTAATCAAAATTCCTTTTGAACCCCTACCTTTTCTTGGTTTTATAAGATTATATTTTTTTTCTAAACTTGTGTGCGGTGTTGGCAACCTGGCTTTTAAAAACGCTTTATATGTGAGCCACTTATCTAAAAATATATCAATTGTTTCTTTAGGGGATAAAATAACATTAATATTTTTTTTTTTTAATAAGATGATATTATCTGCCCAGCCACTAAGTGTTTCATCAAAAGATGGGATTACCCAATTAATTTTTTTTTTTTTTAAAATTTTAATTAAAATTTTCCATAAATTAGGATTTTTATGGTTTGGAACTTTTAAATATTCATCTGATAAGCTTGCTCCTGCATTCCAATCTGAAATATCTGAGGATGTCACATGTATATTAATTTTTTTTAATTCAGATATTAAAGATGGAGTCACAGGGCTTCCACTTGCTTCAATAAATACCCTATTTTTTTTCATTTACAAAATATTCACTATTATTTATTTTATTCCTGCAATCTATTACTTTTTTAACACCAATTTTCTGGTAGTGAAATGCTGAAGATATTACCACCCCTGATAATAAATTTTTTAGTGGATACAATTCATCTTTATCGGCAAACCCTCCGCTTAACAAAATAGGAGCTTTCTTATTAAAATTTGAAATTTCCTCATTAATTTCGTTGCTTAGACCTGAATAACAACCATCTCTATCAACCTGTGTTAGCATTATTTCACCAACACCTAAGTCTATGTACAATTTTATTGTATCATTCAAACTTAGGTAATTTGTTTCTCTAGCCATTTCATATAAAGAGATGTAATTATCATCTCTTTTTTCAAATTGTATTGAGCCAATAACTGAAGAAGATCCCAATGTTTTAATAATTTTTTTAACCTCATTTATATCTTTGTGTATAAGAGTGTTTAAAACAATTTTATCACAACCATTTTCAATTAATTTTAATGCATCATTATAGTTAGAAATACCTCCACCCGCAGATATAGGAATTGCTTTTCCTGCTCTTATATTTTTGATAATATTTTTATTTAATTTAGTATTATACAATGAACCTGTATTATTTATGAGCATCAATTCATCGATACCTTCTTCATAATATTTCCTTGCAAATTCCTCTGGTTTTCCTAATTTTCTAACTCCATCAAACATGATGCTTTTTATAAGAACGTCCTGCTTTATATCTAATCTTGAAATTACTCTCATTATATATTTAGATTACTAAAATTTTTTAAAAATTTAATGCCAACAGTTTTGCTTAACTCTGGGTGAAATTGTGTACCTAAGATATTTTTTTTAACAAACATAGACGGCATTAAGCTATTTTTAACCGAGCTATTAATAATTATACAATCTTGATCGCTACAATCACAATAATAACTATGCAAAAAATAAAAATTTGAGTCTTTATCGATATCTTTGAACAAACTATTAATCATATGATTTTCGTAATGTTTTTTTTCAAAATTTAAATTGTTAAAATTAACATTAAGATTAATTTCAAATTTTTTTCGAACAGAAATAGTATTTCCTTTTAATAAACCAAGTGTTTTCATCTCAGATTCTTCACTGTAATCAAATAACATTTGTAAGCCCAAACAAATTCCATAAATAAGTCCACCATTTTGACAATAAGAAAATATCTCTTTTGATAAATCTTTTATTTCATCTTGATGGATATTTTTCATGTTACCTACCCCAGGAATTATGATCTTAGTAAATTTAGATAGATCATTAAAATTTTCTGAAACTTGATAACTGCTCTCTATAATATTTAGGGCATTTTTTAAGGACTCTATATTGCAAGATCTATACTTATAAATTCCTATAGTATTTTTATCCTTCATAAAAATAATTTCGAGTTTAATTTACTAACTGACAAGGTTTAGATATTATAACTAAACTTGTTTTCTTAATTTATATTTTCCATTTTCTAATTTAAATAAATGTGGAGATCTAAAAGTATCACATAGTTCCAAAAAATAATCTTTTGTAAATACTGGTTCATCAATTAATGTTTTTGCATTTGGAAATTCTTTTGGATCAAGGGTTAGCCATTGACACATTTCCTTCATAAATCTATTCGGAAATTCACCACTATATTTTCTAATTAATTGTCTTGCTTCATCTATTTCAATATCACCTGCTCTTATTTCTTGAGAGGCATCGTAGTGAGCTCTTCCAACTCCAAATTTGATATAACAAGTATAGTAATAAAGATCATCAATTTTATCATCTAAACTCACATACTTAGAATATGTTCCTGGAGTTCTGTCAGGTGATAAAGTAAAACCACTAGAGTTATCCCTGGTATAGTAATAATTGCCTTGTTGATGCCAATTATGAAAATAACTGTAAGTGATTGTTTTAATTTTACTTTCTCTTTGTTGGTCAATAGTAAGTGGCATGTAAGGAGCTATATCATTTTCTGTCAATTTTAATTTACTTTTAAGTTCATCTAATTCATACCCAGCTATACGTAAATCATCTCCCTCTTTTCGAGTATGAATATCATGAAGCACATTTTCTGAGTATTCTTTGTCCTTGGTACCTTGATCGTATTCTCTTGGATTTTCTCCATAGATAACTAATGGTATTTTCATCATTGAAGCAAATCTATTTGGGAATGCTTTTTGACCCATTATCCAAGTCTGTAAGGGATGAAGCAAATTATCAAAGCATAACCTAGTCAATTGTCGATGAACTTTACCATCAAGTGTAAAATTATAATTAGAAAAACCTGCATTAACCCAATTGATTAAATTTTTGTAGCCAAACGAAGTGTACATATTTGGTGCAAATGTACATGTAATTGGATTCATGCCATAATTATATTTTAACTCGTGTGCTACTTTAAAACTATCTTTTCCACCAGAGCCAGGAACTACGATGTCATATGAGCCATTTCTACTTCTATATTTATCTAATAACTTTATGAATTCAAATTTTTTTTCATCCCAATCAACATCTTTTTTTTTATTTTTATGTAAGCATGCATAACAAATTCCATTATTGAATTCTAATGTGGTTTTTTGGTCTGAAGAATTCTGCATGTGCTCAACTGTTTGAATAGGCTTTTGATTTGACATCAGGCAAGTTTTACAAAACTCAACATTTTTAGGTAAATTATAAAAAGCTACATCACTATCATTTTTTTTATATTCATTTAAATATTTTTGTTGGTTTTTTATTCTGTCTTTGAACATTTTTAAATATCTATACTAAAATTTTAATTATACAATATTATACTCTTCTTTTAGATAATGTCTTTTATAGGACCTAATAAAACAATTTGCTAATTTGATATAATCTTCTCTAATAACTTTTTTATTCATTTCTTTAAATTCTAACTTGTTAGAAAAAATTGAACTTTCAAATGTTTCAAATAATATAGCCTGCATATAACTTTGAATATCATTGTCGTCAACAGAATGATTATTAATATTTTTGATTGTATTTCTTATATCGTTAACAGTTTCTATTTTTATTGCACTCTTACATAACGAATACCATATATTATCAAATACAAATGTTGGTTTTCTTAAAAGTAAACTTTCCCAGCCAGCAGTTCCTAGTCCTATAGTTACTTTACTTTTTTTAATGAGTTCAAAAGTATCAAAATTACTTTTCATAAATTTTATTTTTTTAAATTCTCTTAATTTCGCAAAATATTCTGTTTGTCTAAAAGGGGCAGATAATTGTCTAGATAAGAATGTTTCAGGATGCTCTTTATAATAAATTTTCCAATCATTAGGTATAGCCTTGTTTAACATATCTAAAATTAATAACTGATTTTCAAATGTTTTTAACATGATTACAGAGTTTGGTTCTGGAACGTATTGTGCTGGAAAATAGATAAAATTTCTGTCTTCAATATTTGATATAGATATTTGATCATAATACTCTTTTGTTTTTATATTGTTAGTCAATTTTTTTTTCATTAAAAAATGATGTTCTAATATATTAACCATAGATTTAGGATTTTTATAATTATATCTATTTTTTTTAAGAGACAAATTTACTTTATCGAAAATTCTTATAGTTAAGATCGCTTTCAGAATGCGCAAGAAAAAATAATTTTTTTTCTTTAATGACTCATAATATTTTATTTGATGGACTTCCAATTCACTATTTTTTCTAAAATTTTCTATATAATCTTTAACAAAATTTGATACCTCATTATTTTTAGATAGATATTTTTTTTTAAATGTTTCAGAAGAATTTTCCATTGAAGTTCCAATTGAATAGAGTGATTTACCAAAGAAAGGGATTGGATTTATAAATAATGTTGGAATTTTGAAGTGATATTTGGCAATTAAATATAATGAATAATCAGAAGAAGTATGAGGCCAATTAAAACCAACAAATATATCTGGCTTATTTTTTTTAATAACTGAGTACCAATATTTAAAAACTTCAAAAAAATTTTCTTGCCTTTCTTTAAAACTATAATTCCATCCCGTTGTATCTTCTAAAGTGTCGAAATACCTTGTCTGAAAAATTTTTAAATCATCTAGAATTTTTTTTTCTAATGGCAAATAATCTTTTTCATCCAAACCCTCAAAAATTCCCTGTCTAATTTTCATAGAGTCTGTTACAAAAGTTTCTGGATATCTTTCTTTTGCTACATTTGATAATCGATCAGGAAAATTTATAATAACAGGTTGCCAATTTTCGAGCTCCTTAAGTTTATCAATACATTCAAAATGATAAGAGTTACTATCTGCATTAGCGCAGTAAATTATCTGTTTCATTTAAGTTTTTTAATTCTGTTCAAGCATAGTCTCACTAGTGGTAAGTCTATACAATTAGATTTAAGCATAATAAATTTTTTTTTACAGTTTGTTTTCTGATTTTTTTTTGGATTTGGTTATTAAAAAAAGAATAATTGTTTATTTTAAACTCAATAAATACCAACATGAATTTTAACTCTCAATTTCTTTTTTTAATTCATCGTATTCCTTCAATTTTCTTTTCATGAAGTTAATAGTTAGATTTGATTTAGTTTTAATTCCTTTTGGAGTTAAAACATGAAAATATAACATTTTATTTGGGTTTTTTTTAAAATTTTTTATTTTTACAAATCCTTTATCTCTAAGTGCTTTTAAGCAATAATTAATTTTACCTAGACTTAGATTTAATTCTTTAGCTAATTCTCTTTGAGTTAAATTATTTTTGCTATGTAATTTTCTTAGTACGTTAAATTTGTCTTCATTCAAGTCCATAATTATCTGTTCAATTATTAAACAATATAGTGTTCAAAAATTGAACTGTAAAGAAAATATGAGTTTTAATTAAGTTTTCTCAAGAAAACGTCATTAATTCTTATAATAATTTTTTTAAGGTCATAAAAAGTTATATGACTTAATTAGATTTTATTTCTAGCCTTTTACAGAAAGTTTTTTTATCAGAATTTATTTTATTTAATTAATATATATTCAGCGTTATTTATATAATTAAGTTTTATCAATCGACAATTCTAAAATTTTTTTATTAATGATATTGTAAATTGTTTGATGCCCAATATGATTAATGTGAATTCCATCATTGGTAAAACTTTTATTTTTTCTTAGTTCTTTTTCTACTTTTACAAAAATATTATTTTTTTTTAAATTATTCTTGATAATTTTATTAAATATTGAAATATTTTCAGAAAGTTTTTTATTTTTTAATCTAAACTGATTACTTACATACATTTCTATCCATAAAATTTTTGAATCTTTGAATAAATTCAAACAATATTTAACTTGTTTATCAAAAGTTTTAGTATCAGTGTTTTTTATGTTTCGTATTTTCTGTAAAAAATTATTTTGTATTAGAGCTTTTGATATTAAATATCCAAATGGAAATAAATTCAAAAGTTTTTCTTCAAAATAAGAAATTCCTCTAACTCGTGCATCCATATTGGTACCGAAAATTATAACAAAATTAGGTTTTGATCTTCCATAATATGGTGCTGCTTGGCCTAAAAGTTGAGAAAATTTCGCACCGCCAATTATAATTTCTAAAATATCATAATTTTTATATTTCTTTTTTAATTTATATAAGAAAGTTTCATAATAATTTACTTTAGTATTACCAATATATCTTGGTAGTGGTTGGGAGTCCCCAATTAATAAAATTGACTTATTTCTTTTCATTAATTTTCAAAAAATTTATTATACTTTCTAAATCGAATAAAATTTCATAATCACTATCTTTTAATTTTATTCTAAATTTTTTTGATATTATAGCTAATATTTCTACATGCTTAATTGAGTCCCACTCTTCGATAGAATATGGCCCAGATTTAATGGTGATTTTTTTTTTTGTGTTTAAATTTTTTTTTACAATATTAATAATTGTATTTTCAAGTTTTTTAGTCATATTAATTCTCTATATGATTATAAAATTTAATAAAGAAGTTAATAATAATTTAAAACCCGCAATTTTAAAAGTCATAAGAGAAAATTTACCATATTATTTTCCAAATTTAAAATTTATAAGAATTTCTAGATCTTGTATTATTTTTGATTTTATAAAAAAAATAAAAAACAAGAAATTAATACAAAAAAAATTGTTATCATTTATTAATAAAACAATTTTAGATTACAGCTCATTAAAATATAAGATTCTTTATAAACATAAAACTATTAAACAAAAAAAATTAAAGAACCCTTTTGAATTTTTAATAAAAAACAATCAAATTAATCAAAATGACAGGGGTAAATTTGTATATAGAAAAAATTTTTCAAAATTATTTTTTGCACTTGATACGTTAATAAAAAAGGAAGCAATTAAACATGGTGCTACAGAGGAGATTTATCCATCTACTATAAAAACTAGTACTCTAATAAAATCTAAATACTTAAAATCATTTCCTCAACATGCTTATTTTGTGGCACCAAGCAAAGTTGATCAAAAAATATTAAAAAAACTAAACAATTATGGTGTCAATAGTAAAAATAAAAAAGGAATACCAAACAATGTTTTAGGTCAGCTCGATCATTCTTTATGTCCGTCAGCTTGCTATCCTTTTTTTGAAGCTGGAGAAAATAAAGAATTACCAATTCAAATGGTAACTTCTTTAGTAAATTGTCATAGATTTGAGGTTTCTGATGTGAAACATTTACAACGACTTCAATCATACTGGGTAAGAGAAATTATTTTTTATAATAAGCTAAAAAATAATCAAAAAAATTTATCTAATTTTATGAAATGGATAAACAAGACACTTGTAAGATGGGAAATTAATTTTGAAATCTCTACTGCCAATGACCCGTTTTTTTTAGATGTAGGTCGAAAAGTTGTTAAATTTCAATCAGCACAAAATCTTAAACATGAACTTCTTTTAAATTATAACAATAACAAAAAAATTGCTGTTGGATCTTTTAATAATCATTTAAATCATTTAACTAATGCATTTAAGTTTAAATCTAAAAGAAAGATCCCACATACTTCAGCCTGCATAGGCTTTGGAATTGATAGATTTTTATATGCATTATTTTGGCAGCTAGGTATTAATATTAATAAATGGCCAAAAAAAATAAAAAAAGATTTAAAAATTAATCAAATAACTAAAAGTTAATTTTTATAAATTCCAAAATGATTAAAAGTTAAATCTTTTAATTTTGTATTTTTTTCATAGATATTTATCAATTGAGAATTTTGCATTAATTCTGAATAGTTATGATCAAAAAAATCTAATCTTCTTTTGTCTTTTGAATTGACTCCTTTTAAAACAACATGATTTAAAACATAAAAAGTATTTTTTATCTCAGAAAATTTTAAAATAATTTTCTCAATTTCTTTTACATTTAGATAATTTAAAACACCATTGATATAAATTATTTTTTTTTTATCAATAATATTTTCTTTTTTTAAAAAACTATTAATATTTTTTATATCTAAAACGGCATAATTTATTTTATTTCCATATTTTTTTTCTTGGTAATCTAAAAATTTTTGATTTATATCTGTAGAAATACATTTTAATGAAGGGTATTTTTCTTTAAAAAAAATAATTTCTCTACCAGTACAAGATCCTAACTGAATAAAGAAAGAGTCTTGATTGTTTTTTACTAGATCTTCTAGATGTTGATGATTTTTTAATTTAAAATTTTCTAAATCATCATAATTTTTTAGATTAGTAAAATGATTAAAATAACTAGTTGAATAATTATTATGTATTCTATTTATTAATTCCTTTTGTTCATTTTCTGAAATATTTAATAAGATAATATCTGCTAACCTGTATCTAAAAAAAGGGTTTTTGATTGTTATTAAATAATAAAATAAACTACGAATTATTCTAATTCTCAATAAAAATAAAATCAGATTTGTTAAAAATTTTTTCATTACAATTTTTTTATGAACTTAATTGATAGCTATCTAGTATAAAAATTTTTGGAAAAATCGCTAAAATCATAGAATATATGTTCAAGTTTTAACTTATCATTTTGTTTAGAGATAACATAAAAACCTCCCTGCTCCACTGTAAAACCTCTTTCTACATCTGCTAACTCCCAAACATCATTAATAAACATATCATTATGAATAACATTTCCATGAGATGAAACAATTGTATTTGTTCCTCTTTTTGTTGGTAAAGAAAGATAAAGTTTTTTTAATTTTTCAGTACGTGTCTTTTTATTTTCTTTATAAGGACCTGTATGAATTAAATTTACATCAACTGCGTCGTATTTACCAAAGACTATTTCTGCTGTTTGTCTTGCACGACATGATGGACTTGAAATAACATATCCTATGGGAAATTTATTATAAGTTAAGTGTTCGGCCATTGCTCTTGCCTGGACTTTTCCTCTTTCATTCAAACAAACTGCTTTTTCAAAATAATCATTCTCTGGAAATCTAGTTTTATTTTCGTCTTTATTATTAACATGCGAATCTAGTGCATCATATGTTTTAACATCAATCCATCTATCTCTTTCAGCATGACGAAAATGTAAAATATATCCACCTTCATTAACTAATAGTTCTGCCCATTTTGAGTCATTTTCACTCGCATCATTGATTTTATCAATATTAGGGAATATTTTTGATTTAATTTTTTCCCTACCTTCATATAAATTAAATAATGAAGATATTGTCACTATACATAATACTATATAAACAAAAAGTTTTTCAAATAAAGTAATTCGCATTTTTAAAAAATTTATTTATTCACCTTAATTAATTTCTTAATCATTTGTAAATCTTCATGATCATTTAAGTCTAGTGCTCTTGATTTTGGCATGTAATAAAATCCATGATTACTGGATTTAGTCTTTAATTTATTTTCTAAATATTTCCTAGACACAATAAATATTGCTCCATTAATAAAGTAACTATCAATATCATAATCCTGTCTTCGTGTAAATTTTTGACCCTTAGGTAAAATATATTTCCAACTTTTTTTCTTCTTGTCAATTTCAAGTGCCTGATAAGGGTGCTCTAAAGACTCTGATATACTAGTTAAACTTGTAAGTTTTTTTTTTTTGAATTCTTCAATAGCATTATTTATATCTTTATAACTTCTTAAAGGAGAAGTTGCTTGCAAAATAACAAGATAATCAAAATTATTATCTATTTTCTTGTCTTTCAAAAAATGAATTAAAGTTTCTGCCGTTGAGGTAGTATCTTTTGAAACTTTAGATGGGCGAATATAATCTGTATTTATTTTATACTTTAAAGCAATTTTTTTTATTTTTTCACTATCTGTTAGCACAAATGATTTTTTGAGTTTTGATTTGGCTATTTCTTTAAAAGTATATTCTACTAAAGGCTTTTTATTAATTAAAATTAAATTTTTATTTCTAATTGATTTGGACCTTTTTCTTACAGGAACAATGCCCACAAATGAATTTTGATTTTTGTTTAAATTTGACATTTATAAAAATTTTATTTTAATTTTAATTCTTAATATTTAAAAGGTATTTGTCTTTTAATTTAAATAAACTAATTATTAAATTAATAGAATATTGAACTTTATAATCAATAGTTTAGTCTAAATTTATGTCAATAATAAATAAAAAAATTACAGTTATTGGGTGTGGGGCTATCGGTGGCTTAGTAGCTTCAAGTTTAAATAATGATTTAAATAAGATAACAATTGTTGATGTTGGTGAAAATTTAAAAAAAATCAAAAATAATGGTTTAAAAATTTTATGGAATGATAAAACTGAAACTATTGATAATTTTAGTGCTTGTACAGATAACTATGCTGATATCAGTGAAATTCAAGATTACATTTTTATATGCACAAAAGAAAATCAACTATTAGATATTTCGAAAAATTGTAAAAAAATATCTGATAAAAAAACAACTTTTGTTGTAATTCAAAATGGGATTCCATGGTGGTATTTTTTTAAAAAATTAGACGAAAAATCAGATAATTTAAATCTTCAAACCTTAGATCCAACAAGAGAAATTGAAAAAAATATTAAAAAAGATCAAATTATAGGTGGTATAGCTTATCCTAGTGCTGAAATTTTAGAACCTGGAATCATAAAACATATTGAGGGATATAATATGTACTTTGGTGAAATATTGACAGACCAGCCCACTAAAAAGGATTTATTTAAAGAAATATTTAACAAGCCAAAATTAAAAATAACTTTTACACGCAATATAAGAATGCATATTTGGATTAAAGCCTTAGGTAATTTAAGTTTTAATCCTATAAGTGCATTAACTCAAACTACTTTGGAAGAATTGTGTGAGAATGAATTGTTGAATAAACTTGTCAAAAAATTAATGAAAGAAGGAATTAAGTTAGCAAATTCAGTAAATATTTATCCAAAGGTTACAATAGAACAAAGAGTGCATGCTGGTTTTCTGACTGGAGATCATAAGACCTCTACACTCCAAGATGTAATGAATGGAAAAAGGGTAGAACTTCAGGCGCTTATAGGTTCTCTGTTGGAAATAGGCAAAAAAACAGACTGCAAGACACCAATAATAGAGACGGTTTATGCTTTACTTTCAGGTTTGGACAAGAATTTAAAGAATAAAAATTCTAAAATAAACCTTATTAAACTTTAAACTCAAAATGTTATTAAAAATAAGTTTAATTTTTTTTAGTTTTTTTTTACTAAAATTAATTTCCTCTAGTTATTATCCCATTTTAATAATCTTAATTTTAGGTATAATTACCTACCTTTTAGCTTATTTCTTAGAACGAAAAAAAGAGGATAGTAAAATTAATTATCTGTTTAATAACAGCGTAATAATTTTTTTTATAATAATTATAGTTTTAAATATCACGGGATTTGTTGGAACTTTAACTGGATCAAAAAATTTGGATATTAATGATCAAGACAAAATAGCTATGTTATTTGCTGCACCTTTTTATTTACTAAGTATGGGTGCTTATTTAACTGATATTTCAAAAAAAAAAATTAGAGCAATTAACTTTGTTCTTTTTTTTTTATATATAAGTTATCCATTTAAATTATTTGCTGGGCCTATTGAAAATACCTCTTTGCTAGCAAAACTAGAGAAAATTAAACTAACAAAATCAAGTTATGTGTTAGCCAATTGTTGGTCATGGATAGTCTTAGGACTTTTTATGAAATTTGTAATTTCTGACAGGTTAACACCATCTGATATGCTTTCTAATACAGAAGCAACCTTCTCTCTAATCTCAGCTTTTATATTTGAATTAAAATTTTATTTTGATTTTGCTGGATATTCTTTTATTGCATACGGATTATCAAAAGCTTTTGGGATCAAACTGACATTAAATTTCAAACACCCATTTTTAGCACCAAATGTAGTTCAATTTTGGAGAAGATGGCACATAAGTTTAGGAAGATTTTTATCAAGATATATTTTAGAGGCACATATTAAAAAAATTAAATCACATAAATTCAAATTACTATTTGCAAGTTTAATATTTATGATTTCTGCAATGTGGCACGGTGGCACAATAAATTATTTTTATTGGGGCCTATTTCATGGAGCTTGTTATTTTATATTTATATTATTTTTTAAAAGAAAAAATATTCCTCATATTGTTAGCTATTTGATTATGGTGATTTTTTTTATTTTAGGGAGATTTTTTGCAATAGATTTAGATGCAACTAGGTTAAATGAGAAAATTATAAATCTATTTATTTTAGATAGTTATACAGTACCCATAGATAAATTTTATGTAATTGCAATGACGTCATCTTCAGAATTAAAAGCAATATTGTTAGGTTTAATATTTATATTATTTGAATATTTTTCAATTAAAATTTATGGATTAAATAGACCCTATCATCTTTTTAGAAAACCAATAGCAACTGTAATAATAACATTATTTGTAATTACTTTCGCTGTTAACAATTCAGAACTACTGTATGCAAGATTATAGAAGATTATTATTTTTTTGTTTTGGCATATACTTAATAGCATTGATATTAACAAATTTTGCAAACATAAATTATTTGCTCGCCTTAAATAAATCGAAAGAAAACAGCTTAAAAAACTTTAATAAATTTATTTTGCAAAATAAACAAAATGAAAAAATAATAGTATTTGGTGCATCTGTAGTATTATTTGGAATGTCAGCCGAACAAATTAATAAAGAATTATTAATCCCATCTATTAATATTTCTTCATTTGGAACATTGACCTCTTTAAACAATATTTTAGAGGAAGAAATTTTACCCAAATTAACTGAAAAAGATTTGCTTATTTTTTCTGATTGGAGATGGAGAACAAATGCACCATTTGAATTAAACCCAAAAGAGTCTTTTTATGAAACTATACAAAATAATTTTGAGTTTTTGCCAAATTTAGATTTAATAAAAAATAAAATTTTATTTTTGCCAGTATGGTTCGAAAAAAGAACATTAAATGGAGATATTTTTAAAGAGCACTATAATTCTAACTTAAACAATGACCCTATTAAAAAAATTTCCTCTGGAAAAATAAAAGATGAATATTATGATCTTGCAAAAAATCTTTTAAGTGATCAATTGAATGTTCTAAAAGATACTAAAGCAAAAGTTTACATGTCTTTTACACCAACTTTATCAGAAACTCAGTCTATAGAATCTTACACCTCATATAGGAATAAATTTATAAGTTATTTTGATTCATTAAATAATAATCCAAATATTACGTTTATTAATGATGATTTTATTTTTATAGATCCAGAAATTTTTATGGATAATAGACATCTTAATTATATGGGTAGAAAAATATGGACAAAAAAAATTATAGAATCAATTAAGTAAATATAAATATGAGATTGTTACCTTTTCAATCAAAACTCATAAAGTTAAATATAATTTCTTTTTTAATAAAAAGTTTTTCTCAATAGCCACTTTTCATTATCACTATGATACCAAATATGGGGAGATCTGAATGTATCAGCTAGAAGATCAAAATATTCTCTGTTCATTATTGGTTGTTCAAACATTTTACTTGCTATTGGAAATTTATTTTTTGGTATGCTGAGGTATTCGAATAATTCTTTTTCAAATCTCGAAGGGAATTCATATTGATATTTTTTTACTAACTCTTTTGCCTCTTCTATTGTGATATCATTATCTCTTAATTCTCTAGATACATCATAATTTACTCTGCTAATCCCAAATTTAGTTAATGTAGTAAAAAAATGAAAATCGTCCATTTTATCATCAATACTATTATATTTTGAATATGTCCCCGATGTTCTTTCTGGTGAAGGTATAAAATTCCCATGCTCTCTAGCATAATAATATTTACTTTGCTGATCCCATTTTAGATAGTAACCCAAGTATTGTACTTGTAATTTATTTTCTAAAACTTTTTCTTCTTCGATTGGTATATAATCAGACAATTCATTTTTTGTTAGTCCAAAATCATTTATTAGATCCTCAAATTTTTCACCAGATAAAATAATATTATTAATATTATCTTTTGAAGCTGCCCAGGTATTTTTGTCTCTTGTGGGTTTTTGAAAGTCAGCTATAGGATTGTTTACCTCTGCTTCATTTTCTCCATAAAAAATCAATTTTATATTTTTCTCTAATGCAACTTTAATTGGTGCTATTCTTTGTCCCAATATAAATGGCTGAAATGGATGAAACAAATTTTCTAAAGCAAGACGAGTTAACAATCTTTTAACTAATCCATTACTACTAATAAGAATGTTGTCTTGACCAGATGCAATCCAAGAGTAAAAATTTTTTAACCCCCAATCAGTAGCAAGAGTTGGGGACCATGTAACAGTTAAAGGATTCATTTTATATTTTGTTTTAAGAATATGAGATGCATAAAAACTATCTTTTCCACCAGAACCTGGCACTACACAATCATACGAGCCATCGTTTTTTCTAAATCGATCACATAAATTTATGAGCTCTTTCTCTCTATGAGACCAATCAATTTTTTTATTCTTTAGAAAGTTAACTTTACAAGGATCACAAATTCCATCCTCATCTATGTTTATACCAGTTTTTTTTACAACTATATTATTTTTAAACTCGGTAGTCGAGATGGGTTTTTGATTTGACATTGCGCAAGTTTTACAAAACTTAACATTTTTATTTAATCCATAAAAAACTTTAGGATCTTTAGTGCTACTTTTAAAATCATCTTTATTAATTGGTTTGGGGTATTTTTTTTTCATGAATATTATGTAATTAAAAAAATATTTTAAATTTTAATATAGCCTAGTATTTTTTCTTCTGATGTTACATCCATTAATAATATTTTTTTTGGCGTGAATGAATTAGGCATTAATTCTCTTTTAATTTTATTCATAATTCTTAAAAAATCATTGTTTTTTAATTTGGTCATACAAAGAGTGCATTTTGGCACCCAAAGTTTGTCTGATGCTGTATAGTCAATATCATTTTTTTTAATTTTGGTCGATAAAATAGATTTTTTTCGAATGTTTTTAATTAAGTTTGAAGTCTCAAATCTTAAATAAAAGACATTTTTTTTTCCTAAAAATACCCCTGTGCCAATACAGATAATCGGTTTTTTTTTTTTAATTAAAATTTTTTTAAATGATCTAATTAGTTTATCTTGATTATTATATGATCCAGATAAAATATTTATATGAGGAATTGATTTAAATTCTTCTTTATTAATCTTGTTAAGTTTAGAGATTAAATTAATCGTCTTTTTTTTCAGCATTCCGTCTAACGGAATACATATCGAAAACTTTCTCATCACATATAATATTTTTATCTTTAATCTATTAAAAATTTTTTTCAGTGCATAAATCAAGCCAATTGAGCTA
>TARA_B110000008_G_scaffold90961_2_pt1 | contig 17324 bp, 15 predicted proteins | sample TARA_B110000008 | Tara Oceans TARA_B110000008 (sample SAMEA4396496) | marine metagenome | biome: Westerlies Biome; feature: [DCM] deep chlorophyll maximum layer (ENVO:01000326); material: water (ENVO:00002006), including particulate matter (ENVO:01000060) such as... | depth 40 m
CGAAGTAACTAACAAGCCTAATAAGCTCGGGCTTCAACCAAAGATAAACATTGATAAATTTTTTGATTGCCCGAATAGGCCAAGCAAAAATAAGCAATAAAGTGAGTCTTATACAAGATACGTAATTTTCTTCCTGCCATGAATGGTAAATTTTTTTTAATCTTATTTTGAAGGTAATTCTATTTTTAAGTGCCTTATAACTTTTGTTCGTAACTCGATAGTTTCTATATCTGCGAAGAAGATCTCTGCTAAAAGTATATTTATAAGTAATAGAAATAATATTAGATTTAATGTGAACTCTATAAAAATGAATAATGTATGAGGTCCTGAATAAATGAAGAATCCTTTGCTTTAAAGACAGTGAATTTAGGGTGAGTGATTTATTAAACATTTTAAATATTATCTACACACATTTGCTGGAATCGTATAATTTTTTTGTATTGAGCTACTAACAGGTTTTCCATTTTTTGTTGCTGGCACTATATTCTTTCTTTGCTGTGTAAGTGATTTTTTAAGATCTATGGCAACCAATCTATTATTCCTATTAGTTTTATCATAATCATAGCTCGTAACTTCAACTCTTTTTTTAGATGTTATTTCAAGATTAAGTTTAATAATAAATTTACTGCTAGTTCTTCCACTTGCTCTGTCGCAATTCATAGTTCCATCCCATTCAAATGAAGCTACTGATGATGTGCTTGGTATTTTAGATTCTGGCAGGGTTGTTTGAGGAAGCGGTTTGCTATCTTCTTGAACATCTGAGTTAAAAAAAGAACAGGCATTTTCTGAAAATCTTTCAAGAATTTTTTGATGTTTTTTTGACCCTCTCTTAAATGTATCTAATTTTAAATGCTGCTCAAGCTTAAGAATCGCAGGACCCCATTCAGTTTCATATATTGGCTCCAAAGCAATAACTCTTGCCACATGTTGAGTTTGCTCTGGTTTAAAATCTAAACTTTTATTATGAATAAGGGATATTACTTTATCTATTTCACTGGCTGTAATGTACATTTGATTTGTAATTGAACTAGCTCCATCAACCATAATAAAGTCAATCTCTCTTTTTTCTTTCCATTGAGATTTAATGGCTAGAATGTCTCCAGAACTGCATACACCAACATCTAGCAAATACTCATATGGAGGGTTAGATGCGATGGGCCAAGCTTTTTCAGCACACTCTCTCCAGAAGCCATCATTACAATCTCCTGTTGAATCAATTGGTAATTCAGGTGATGCGATATCTGATGTTTCATCAGTCAACTCATCTCGTGATGGTTTTAATTCAGCAATTTTATTTTCAAGTGCTTTATTCTCTCTTTTTAATTCAAAAATTTGTTGGGCTAACTCTGCATTAATAGGCGCTAAACTAGAGGGTTTATTATTAGCTTCTATGATTTCCTGGAAAGTATTAGCTCTATCTATCAAAATATCTACGTCATTGGTAAGCAAGTCCACTTGATCCCCTAATCCCATATTTTCTTTGTTCACTTTATCGATGTTATAGAGTGCAAATAACATTAATACAAAAAAAAGGATAATAATAATTTCAGTTAGAGATGTGTTGAATAAGTCTCCATGCTTATTCTTGCTCATTTTAATTCATCTTGAATGTACTCTGCATTAGTTCGAAGTGAATGATTCACCTCTCGGTATGTTTTTTTAGTTTCATTTAAGAGGCTCTCTAAAGAGGCATTGTAATCTTCAATTCTTTTAGAACTAGTTTCAAATGTTTGATTTAAATGCTCTATATTCAATTCCATAATGGGGGTCAACCTCTCAAGAATTAGATTAAGCGATGAAAATTTAGCAGATAAATCTTCAAAATATCTTAGATCTATTGCCTTTGTTTGCGAATTTAAATTTGCTAAATTATCTTTTAGTTCATTTGCGTTTGCTGCAATATCATGCAAAGTTGCAGATAACTCATTTGGAATATCAAGGGTTTTCGAAAGATTGTTTAGATTTCCTGAAAGTGGTGTTGCAACCCTCTCAGCATCTGCTGCTAGGGTTGTAAAAGCTCCTGTAATTCTCTGGGTCTGAGTTTCTAACTCCTGAGCTTCAGCTATAAGTTTTTCTCTAATTGTTTCCTCGCCGTCAAAGGCATTGGTAGATTCTAGTTGGAGCCATATTATCCTTGCAACTAGACCAACAATTGTAGTGACAAGAGCTAATCCAAAATCTCTAACAACGGAATTAAAAATACTTGCAATATTATCTACATCTAAAGTGATCAAGGTATTGATCATTGCTATCAGGGTTAAAATAAACCCTAGGTAGTAACAACTATCAGCCTTTTGTTCCTTGGAAATAGATTCATTCTCGTTGTTATAAATAAAATATATATAAAAGGCCATAATGGCAATCATAGACGCCACATTAAAACGAATATTGTTACCTGTGAATAGGATAAGCATAAGACCAGCTATTAAGGTTCCAGCAAATAAATATGACGGCTTTAGGGTAAAGATATTCGTTGAGCTATTCTTTGACATATGAATCTTCGGAGCCTACCTTACAATAAATCTTCCTTGTCCAGCATATAAAGATTTTGTAAAGTAGTCCTCCCAAAACCTCTGATGCTCTATTGTTTGAGCTCCTTCAAAATTAATATCATCAACCCTATTAAGATAAATAACTTGCCATTCAAGATTTTTTAAAGAGCCAAAGGTATTTTGATAATCTTGCTTCCATTCATCATAATCAAGCGTAAAATTTCCATATTTAGGGAATTGAGAGTACTTACCTTTTCCACCATATTGAACCATATCAGATACCATTATTAAGTAATGTGGTTTATTCATATCAACCGCAAATTCACTTGCTGATAAAGCAGAAATCGTTTCAATTATTGGCGAGGTACTCTGCTCATGCTCTACAAGAAGCTGTAGAATTTCGCTATCCATTTTTTTTACTAATTCATTAAGCTTTTTATTAACTAGTTTTGTGTTAACAAAAATTGATTGGCTGTAATCAATATTTTCTGGCAGTGGGCCCCTACACAGTGACATAACTGGCTGAAGACCATCATCGGTGTTTAAAGCATCTTTGCTCATCACATATAATTGAATCATTGCATTTGAATCAAATGCCTTTTTGTTAAATTGAGATGGATCTTGATCTAGACTGCTTTCTAAAATGTCTTCTGTTTTCCCCAAAAGCCATGCACTAAACATTTTTCTTATTTGCTGCACTTGGTTTTTAGGAAAACCTTCAGATTGATCTATAACAATGGCTGTATATGCTGAGGGACCAGCATCAATTGGGCAATTCGTGTCGCTGTCTCTTTTGACCAATAGCTCTTCATCTCCGCTAAATATTTGGTTGAAACCATAAAATGCTCCAGAGATTAAGGTTACTAAAACAATACCAATGCCAATTGCCTGTTTTGTTTGCGTTCTTTGCTTTTGCTTAAATGTTGCCATGGTTATTATCTTTTAATATTCTTTTCTTATATTCCTGATATTTGTTTGTATATTTGGCCATGATTCTAGCAACTCTTTTGTGCTTGATCTTACTTGAGAAAAATTTTGTGACTCATCTCTCATTAATTGAGATTGATCCTCTAAAGCTCTCCAATTGAACTCAATCCTATCTTGAAAATATCCAGGTGTCTGAGAATCACGAGCTGAGGTATTTGATGTTCGATACTGTTCGATAACTGCTTGAAAGCTTCCAGCAAGATTTTCAAAATAGTCACTGTATTCAGCTGTGATTCTTAGTTCAATAAAACCTATTGTTTGCTGGAGATTTGTGATGTGTGCAGAAGCAGACTTAATTAACTTATTGCCTTCTATGACAAAATCATCATATATCTTTGCTTGATCTGAATTGGCTTCTGTTTTTAAAGCTAATAAATTTTCTTCAAAATCATCAAGTTGAAGAGATTTCTTGCCATACCCTGGATATGTATCAGCATGAAAAAATGAGTCTAATAGAGCAATAAGAGCACAGACCATTCCCAGTGCAACCAAGAAATACGATACTGGTTCGCCCAAACCAAATGGGCTTAGTTCCATGGCTTCTAAGGCTTTATAAGCATCAGCCATGCCTTCTCCCTCAGGCAAGGTTATAGCATCTCTAAAATGTCCTATTAAAAAATTGAAGGCTGCTATTATTGAAAGCCATATCAATGCAACAAAGTAACCAAAAAGTTTTAGACCCCCTCTAACATGATTTATATTTCGTATGAGTGGTGCAAACAAAACCCCAAAAGAAACATTGACCGCAGAAAATGCAAAAGCCCAAGTCATGCCAGCTGCAGAACTGCCGGTTAGATTCTCACCGAGAAATACACCATTTAATATAGTTTCAGCTATCAATATTACAACCAATATCATTACAAATAATAATTGTGAGCTCATAGGTTTGGCTGGACGAGTCAATTTATTGCTACGTTTAAAATTACTTAAATCAGCTTTTGAAGCTTTGACATCCTCATTAGCATTTTTAATTTTTCCGTCATATTCATTTTGAACTTCCTTTATTTGAATTTTGAACTTCTCTTCGTGTTGGCTAAAATTATCTCTGTTATCTTGCAGTCTTCCTAGGGTAGCTCCAAGTGATTTTATTTGAATATCAATCTCATTTTTCTTTGTTGACTTAAATCTATCAAACTCAGTCTTAACATGAGCATGAAACTGGTCAGGACTTGAAGAGTCTGATGGAGGTAAGTCTAAAGAACCATTGGCTTGTGCCTCACTCTCTACATTAAAGTGCTCCATCCAATAAGCTGTAGTTTGAATGGTCCAATTGGAATATATTGTACTACCCAAGCCAACATCAGGTTTCTCTGTTTTACTAAAAAAATTTTTTAACCAATTTAACATCAGCTAGTACCCCTCTAAAAGTCAGTGATTAAGCATAACAAAAGGATAGTTATAATCAATTTAATTCATAAATCCTGTCCGAGTAGATTGGTATGTAAAAGCCATATTACTTAGGTTTTGTTTAGCATTAAAATGCACAATCTAATCACTAGAAACCATCTAAAAGACTAAACTAATAAAGTTGTATGTTTTATTTACTAGTTTGAGCTAGCTATTGCCTGCAATAAAATATACCAATGGGCTAAGTTATCATAAAAAGTTTGTACGAGGATTCGCTCATTTAAACCATGAGCGAAACTATCACTTGCTTTGCCATAACCGCCATTCACACCATAACTTGGAATCCCTGCTGCCCTGAAATGCATTCCATCAGTTCCACCTGAAGACATGCTTGGTATGATTTCTAGCCCAGGATATTTAATATCTATAGCTTGCTGAAGAGCCATAGTAATATCTTCACGCAATGGAGATGGATCTGTCTCAGTTGGAATGCCTAACATTAAAAATTCGATCGATGGATTGTCAATTACTTGTTTTAATTTCTTGAGAGTATTTTCAACTCCAGTTCCTGGAAAAATTCTGCAGTTAACCGTTGCTGTTGCAGACTGGGGTAAGGCATTTTCTGCATGCCCTGCCCTCAACATGGTAGCAACGCATGTAGTACCTAGCGAGCCAACATAGCCAAAAGATCGCAATGTGTTAATTGCATTTTTATTTTTTGGATTTTTAGAAAAAGCTCTCATGGCTATTCCGAGCTGACCATTTGTTTTTTTACCCGTGGCTTCAAAAAATGCTAACGTTAAGTCATTATAATTTACCGGAAATTGATAATTCTGAATTTTAGTAATTGCATCTGCTAAATCATAAATAGCGTTATCTTTTCTTGGTCTGCTACTATGGCCTCCTGAATTTCTGGCAGTAATCTCCCAAGTGACATAGGTTTTCTCAGCAGCCTGCATGCTGTAACTAGAAGGAATGCCTCCGTCCTCAGGAATTCTTGCTCCTCCAGAATCAGCATTTAAGACAAATTCACTATCTGTAAGATATCGATATTCATTAACAAGAGCTTTAGTGGTGATCATGCCTGTTTCTTCATCGCCTGAGAAAGCAATAATTAAATCACGACCTGGAACCCATCCCTCTGATTTAAGCCTTAAAAATGCTGTGACTACTGCAGTCATTCCTAACTTATTATCTCCAGTACCGCGACCAAAAAAATAACCATCCTCTTCAATTAAAACAAATGGGTCTCTGCTCCAATCATCTCTCATTGCATCAACCACATCCATGTGAGCTGAAATGCTAATAGGTTTTTTTCCCAAGGAGTCATCCCCTCTATACCTGACAACCAACGCTGCTGTATTACCTATTTCAAGAACATGTATATCTCCAGCATCAAACCCACCTTTTTTAAACTCAGATGCTAAATAAGTTGCTAATATTGGTACTTGCTTGTGACCTTTTGCAGTGCGAAGTTCCACAGCGGTTTTATATATTTCAAATGCCTTGTTACCAAATGGCATATCTTTGTTTGGTATATCTGAAGAAATAGGCGCGATGTAAAAAAAATTTAATATTAAAAAATATCGAAGAGATGAATTAAACATAGAGTCTCCTAATTGTTCAATTAATAGTGAGTTCTAAATAAAAGATTGAGAACTTATATTAGCATCAAAACTTTTATACATGCCAAGGGTATGCAATGTATGTCAAGCCTTCTGCTTCAGTGTATTATCAGCTAATGAATTCTGCGAGCTCTAAAATTATTGGCTTTTGGCGAGGATGGTCAATCGCTGTTGGCTGCGCTATAGGATCCGGGATTTACATGATGCCAACCTTACTCGCGCCCTATGGTCTGCTTGGATTAGGTGGCTGGTTAATTGCTGGAGCTGGATCAATATTGGTAGCCCTAACAATGTCTAGACTGGTCCGTCGAATTCCTCAAACTGGAGGACCTTATGTATATGCAAGCAAAGGATTGGGTCATTTTGCAGGATTTATTATTGCATGGACCTACTGGATTGCTTGTATCGCAGCAGTTGCTGGAATATCAATCGCTTTTGTTGGGTATTTAGGTTTTTTCATGCCTGCTATTACAAGCTCTGCAATACTGTCCCTAATTACTTCTTTGAGTCTGGTGTGGCTGATCGTCATACTAAATATTCATAGCATTGAAGGAAGTGCAAGATTTCAAGTTATATCCACTTTACTAAAATTGCTACCTTTAATGTTTATAATTTTTTTAGGTTTTAGTAATTTTAACGTTGCAAACCTGCCTGAATATAACCCAACCGATGCAAACCCTTTTGTGTTACTTGGAACGGTTACTACTTTAGTTATGTGGTCTTTTGTTGGAATAGAAACTGCTACTGTGCCTGCTGAGAATGTTATAGATCCAGAGCGAACTATTCCAAAAGTTTTATTAGCATCTGTGATTACCGTATTAACTATCTATATATTAGTTAGCATTGCTATTGCAGCCATTGTTCCTCCAGCTGAGCTACTTAATTCAACTGCGCCTTTTGCACTTGCTGCAACAAAAATTCTTGGCGTATCTGGTGGGATCATCATCACATTTGGAGCATTAATTTCAACACTAGGTTCATTAAATGCCAATACTTTAACTGCTGGAAATATAGCTTTAGCCGCTGCACGCGACAATCTTCTACCAAAGAAATTTTTAATCCTCTCAAAGTCAGGCACACCTATCTTCTCATTTATTCTGGCAGGATCATTTGTTAGTCTTTTGCTAATCATGAATTACACCAAGGGATTAATTAATGCATTTATTTTCATGGCCATGCTTTCCACCCTCTCAACTTTAATTGCATATGCATTTTGTGCCATGGCTGAACTTAGATTCTTAAAAAACGAATTAAAAAGCAGAGCTAGAACAAATGCTTTGATGTTAACCAGTGCTACTTTTTTATATGCCTTTTTTGCAATTTGGGGCGCTGGAATGGAAATAGTATTCTATTCCTTTATGTTAATTTTACTTGGTATGCCAATATACGCATTGATGAGAGACTAATATGTCAATTTTTAATGAATTTTCTCCATTGCGGCAAGTTGCTATCCGCAATCCATTGAATGGCTTTTGTAATAAAGAAAAAATTGCTGCAGAGTGGAAAGAATTAAGATTTGATTCAAAGCCTGATTTAAATGAAGCGATTAATGAATTTGATGCATTTAAGAATTTATTAATAGCAGATGGTATTGAGGTAATAGACTTGCCTCGATCACTCAATCTAACCTTGGATAGTATTTACACAAGGGATAGTATATTAGTTTGCGTGGATGGTTTAATTCTATGCAACATGGGTAGAAGTAGCAGAACTCCTGAAGCAAGAATAAATTACGACCATTTAAAACTGCAAGGTCATAAAATAGCTGGGGAAATAGTTGCCCCTGGAACCTTGGAAGGCGGAGATTTTATTTGGCTAGATAATAATCATGCAGCGGTTGGGTTAGGACCAAGAACAAACCAAGAAGGAATTGATCAACTAAAAAATATCCTAGGCCCTGAAATTGATTTACATGTAGTGAAGCTACCAAACCCCAGCCATCCTGATGATGTTCTTCATTTAATGTCATTAATTTCGCCACTTGATAATGATTTAGCATTAATCTATCCACCTTTAATTCCATTATCATTTCTAAGCTGGTTAGAGAAATTAGGTATAAAATTTGTTGAGGTCTCCAATGAAGAATATCTATTGATGGGTTGTAATGTTTTAGCGACTGCGCCGAGAACTGTTATCATGCTTGAAAATTTACCTGGCGTACAAAAAAACCTGACAAATGCAGGATGTGACGTTAGAACCTACAAGGGAGACGAAATAAGCTGTAAAGGTGAAGGTGGTCCAACCTGCTTAACAAGACCCTTAAAGAGAATTTAAATTTATGAATGAGCAGTATAAAAGTTTACCCGGATGGACCTATACAAGTGATTCATTTTTTGAGCTTGAGAAAAAAGAGCTCTTTTTAAATAACTGGCAACTTATATGCCATATATCAAATATTCCCAATGCTGGAGATTATTTTACTTTTGAGATTTTTGATGAACGAATATTTATTATTCGAGCTGATGATCAAAAGGTTCGAGCTTTTCATAATGTCTGTTCGCATCGAGCAACCAAACTTCTTGATGAAGTAAGCGGTAGTTGCAAAGATAAAGTTACCTGCCCCTATCATGCTTGGAGCTATGATTTTCAAGGCAATCTAGTCAAGGTGCCTTATGAGGATCAATTTACAGACTTAGTTAAACCGGATCATAATTTAAAGTCTGTAGAAATGGAGATCTTTAAAGGTTTTATATTTGTAAAAATTTATCCATCAGAAAAACCGAGTGTGCATGAACAATTTAAGCCTTATCTAGATGAAATTAGTCAATACCGATTAGAAGAAATGAAACCAATTGGAAGAGTCACCCTTCGCCCTAGAGATGTTAATTGGAAGCAGATTGCTGATAACTATGTCGATACACTTCATATTCCAGTTGCTCATCCAGGCCTATCTTCATTAGTTGGAAAAAGCTACGGTTTAGAAGTATCTTCTAATGGAGGGTACATTCACAAGATGTGGGGTGATGGTAAGAATATCCGACAAAACAACCTCTCTAATCAATTGTATGATAAATATTTACCCCATATCAGTCATTTACCTGATAATAAGCAGAGATATTGGCTCTATTATCGATTATGGCCAAATCTAGCATTTGACATTTATCCAGAGCAAATGGATTTTATGCAATTTATACCTATATCTGCCACTAAGACTCTAATAAGAGAAATAGCTTATGCTTTACCAGATGATCGAAGGGAAATAAAAGCAGCGCAGTATTTAAACTGGAGAATTAATCGACAAGTTAATAACGAGGACACTCGATTAATTAAGTGGGTGCAAGAGGGAATGAATACAGGAAGTTTTAAATCAGGGCATCTAGCTCAAACCGAAATCGGCTTGATTGATAGCGCAAATAAAATTAGAAAATCTATACCGGTAGCGACTCTTGATCAGGAGCCAGAGAAGAGTGATATTTCTAAAATTAATGATCAACTAAAAAAAAATAATCTTCCATAAAAAAAAGCACAACACCATCTCTGATGTTGCGCTTAGATTGATCTACTATCTACTTAGCTTGAAGCCAACATAGACCATGCGTCCTCTTGGATCATGATGTTTTGCATCATAGCTCCAATTAGCAGCGTCATAGACCAATGGAACTTCTTCATCAAAAAGATTGGTAACACCTAAAGATAATTTAAGCTCACTATCATTCATTTCAATAGTGTAAGAATCCATTAAGTCAACGGTAAAGAAGCTATCAATATCTTGAGAAAAACCTCTAGCTGTAGCTGTAGCATCTAATGGTCTTGTAGTGCTGTAGTCAGAAGTGTACCTACCAAACAAGGATAGAGAGTTATTTCCATTTTCTAATGCTGCATGAAATACGGCTTTAGTTTCTGGTAATGAACGTGCAAAGTTATCGTGATTAAATAATCCAACCACATCCTTAGTTGAACCATTTAAAGGTATTTCATATTCAAACATGTGCATCATATTTACTCCGATTTGAGCTTGACCCCAAGTTGTATCAAAGTCATAAGTAGACTCAAAATCTAGCCCACTGGTGTTGACTTGATTGGCATTAAAGTACTTAGTTGTTACTCCGGTAAGAGTTCCACCTGTAGTTCTTTTTACATCTGGGTCATTAGGATTTGCAGCAACCTTGCCTTGGGCGCTTTCAATAGTAATCACGTCTGTATAATCAATAGCCCAATAATCTAATTTCATAGAAAGTTGATCTGTCGGATTCCACAATGCACCAATATTCATGTTTTCAGATTCTTCTGGTGCAAGATTTGGATTATTTTTCTGAGCAATCCTGATAAAGGCTGTTCCTCCTTTAGGAGATCCATCCGCATTGTAATCCTGAATACCCTGTAAACCGATAGTGGTTGAAGTTAACTGAGCCAAAGAAGCTTCTCTAAAAGACGTACTAAATGATCCTCTAATAGCAAAAGTATCTGAAGCCTTGTATTTAAATGCAATTTTTGGATTAACAGAGCTATCTGACTCAAGGTCCTCATATCTTAGTGCACCCTTCAGCTCAAGTTTATCTGAAGCGTCCATGGATGCTTCAATGAATACAGCCATTGCGTTTCTACTTGCATTACTCTCTAAGCCACCACCTAAAAATAGTAAGTCAGCAGGCACTGTGATATTTCCATCTGCATCAAACTGAGCAATAGATGATGCGCCACGAGCTACATTAAATGTTTCATCTCTGTATTGAAAGCCTGAAGCTATATCAACTTCACCCATCTGACCAGAAACAATAAAATCAAAAACAGCCAATTCTGTTTCAGTCCATGTTTGTTGGTTTGTAGAGATCCATTTAATTAAATCAGCTGAATTATTAGCAGGTGTGAATAAATCCCAAGTTTGGTTTCCTGCGCTACCACCATTTCCTTTGATTGCAGCACTAAATCTAGATGTGCTTGTATCTGGTTGTTGACCATATAGGTCTTCACTACTTACTGTGTAATGTGCATCCCAATCATAACCATTATCAAAATCACCTGATAATCCAATTGATAATCTATCCGTTTCAATTTCTCTTGGAGCTATTGGGGATGGGAAAGCCGAGCCGAGCGCACGTCCTAACCAAAGAACTGGAACATTGAATGGGCTCCCGCCTGTTCCTGGCATAATAGCGTTTGCAGGACTTAGGTATGACAATGCTGGGTATGATGGAGACTGTGGATTATCGTTAACGTCAATCGCTGTGCTCAAGTAATCAATCTCTAATGCATTCCCATTTGCCAACAATGTTTTAAATGAACCATACATGCTTTCATGATCTTCATCATTCACCACATTAAATCTAGGGCCGTAAACAAATCCACATCTTTGACCGCTTGCTTGAGGAATAAGAATTCCATTGTTTGCTACGCATGATGGATCAGGAACGTTTTGAAAAGGCGTATAGGTGCCTGCATAAGGTCCAGATGCGACTGTATCAGGTCCAAATAATAAAAAACTTGTACCTAAACCACTGATTCCAAGTTGAGCCAAGCTAGGATTAAAGTCAGCACCAGACATTGGAGATCTATCCAGCACACTGGCTGCTAAAACAAAATTGGAGTTGCCATTCTTGGCACCCCAAATAAAACTCACCCTATCATCCGTTTGGCCGCTAATATCTGCTTCCTGACTTGATACTTCTAACTCAGCACCAGTAAAATCTCTTCTAAAAATATAATTCACAACTCCGGCCACTGCATCAGAACCGTAGATTGATGCCGCGCCTTCTTTTAAGACTTCAACTCTCTCAACAGCAATAGTTGGAATTGCGTTAGTATTAACAAAAGCACTACCATCATTAGCTGTTGCCCCTGTTAGAGTGTGCCTTCTTCCATCCACAAGAATTAATGTAGAAGAAAGACCCAAGCCTCTTAAATTTACATTAGAAGTACCTTGAGTTGCTCCTTGAGTAAAAGAATCTGAATTATTTTCTGATCCAGAATTTACAGATAAGTTGCGAGTAATATCGGCAATGGTAGTTGCTCCTATGTCCTCAATTGTATCTCGGTCTATTACCTCAACAGGTGACGCGCCATCTGTCGGACTACCTTTAATATATGAACCGGTAACCATTACCTCTTCAATATCTTGTTGCGTATGAGCGTTAAAAGATATAAAGGCTAAACAAAATAATGCTACAAAACTCTTCGTGATATTCATCTAAATTCCCCTAAATTTAAAAATTAATCTGTAAGCAACGCTGACAGTAAGTACAAATTACATTAATAGTTGATTTACTGCAAAGTAAAAAAAGAGAAAAATAAAACTCTTTGTATTAATTAAGTTGATTGACCGGTGACCCAGTTAATTCCTTCGTTGGCATGATTAGAAGACGAGGCTTCGGCTGAAGAACTAGGGCCTCCACTGGTATCATTACCAGTAGTTTTTTTTCTAAAATCTATGATCTTTTGAGCAATATCTTTGCAATTTAAATTTCTACTCAAAGCCTCTAATAGCATCAATTCAAAAAATTCAGTTGAAGCAGAATCTTTTTCATAAATCATACTGTAACAAAGACTCGGGTCTGATTTTGCAGCTAGTCTAGATTGCATTTGCGTTGTTGAGCAAGAGGAAAGTAATGCGACAAAAATTGAAGCAAAAAATGCCAGAGGCTTATTGGGCATATTAAATAAAATTTGGTGCTGAAAAAAATTTATTAATTAATGGTTCAAAGGACTTTAAAGAGTCTACTTTATATTTGGGGTCGAATGCAGCCTGATCCCAGTCGTCTGTGAATTCTATTGCTTTTGCATACCAGGATTCGTCTATGTATTGATTGCGTAAATCCTGAGGCTTGCCCATATAGTGATAGTAATGTTCGCCCTGAAAATCTTGATGGGTTCTGATGATATTATAAGCATCACTGCTGACATAAGGTTTAATCATCTCGGCGGCAATTTGTCCATGATTAGGGACGCTAATTACCTTGCCAATATCGTGGATGAGACTAATAAGAACCATTTCATCTTCAGCTCCAGCTCTTCTTGCCATGGTGGCAGTTTGCAAAGCATGATGCAGTTGGTCGGTTGAAAATCCAAGAGTTAGGTCCTTGAGCTGCTTTAACATGCCCATAATTCTATTTGGCATATCAAAAATATGAGGCATATGTTGCTCACTAATATGCTCCCATTCTTGTTTGGTACTTTGGTCCATTCTAGTAAACATAGGCAGATTTTTTATAAAAATTAAATTCTTATCTTATAAATTAACTTATTCAGACTAAAATTGAAATATATATTAAAATTCTAGTATGAAATATTTTATTAATAGTCAATCAATTAAACTTCTATTTTCGGGTTTGTTCTTATTATCAACTTTAGTATCAGCCCAAGCCGAGCAATCTATTAAAGTTAAAGAAGCTTATAAGTATGTTGGCGAAACAAAAATTGTCTGTGGAAGAATTGTATCTACAAAGTATCTTAAAAGATCATCCGGCGGACCTATTTTCTTAAATTTTGGTCGCGATTACCCTAATCAACAAATGACAGGTTTAATATGGTACGGAAGATTTTCAGATTACTTTTCATACAAGCCTGAAAAAAAACTTAAAAGAAAAACTGTTTGTGTAAAGGGTTTGATTTCAGAGCATGAAGGCAAAACACAAATGGAAATTAGAACCGAACAGCAGATAAAAATACAAAATTAACTATCTGTTTGAGTTCTAAACCTTAATACTGCGTGAAGCTTAGCTGCATCGTCTAAACTTTTATCATCTGGGCTGCCATCTTTGTTTAATTTAACTTTTGCAAAAAATGCATCGATGGAATTTCCAGAAACAAGATGCCTTAAATTACTTTTGACCAACTCGTTATCTTGATATTCTAGATCTACGTGAACATTGATGAGTCTTCCCTTCAACCAAACATTGGTTGTCTTTAAGCCTATAAGATTTTTCCACCATAAGTTTGATCTTAATGTAACGCACGTATAGGTATTTTCACTCTTGTGATAACTAACTGGAACGCGATATTGCTTTCCTGATTTTCTTCCATTGAATTGAGTAACAAGAATCTGAGTGCTCACAAGAATATGGATAGGTGATCGAGCGATCAACACAACCAGAGGATTGATAATGCGCCACATATTCATTTGTTTAATTCTCTCACTTCGAATGGATCCTCTAAAACTCCATTGTCCTGCAAGGTAACATTGTATGCATTCTTATTTTGTGCAAATCTCACAGTGTATTTAGGAGCTTCATTAATAAAATGAAGAGCGGCGCCTCCCTCGATACCATACATAGAACTAATAATATCTTCTTCGAGAAATTTTTTGGTAGCTGGACGTCTTTCTGGCTCCTCATCGTAATGAGGCGCACAATTACCTGGAATAAAATTCATGCATGGCATGATCTTTAGCTCATCCGCCCAGGAGTCTGTTAAACCTTTATCAAACCAACAGATAGCCCCTGCACTCACCCCACTCATTACCACACCTCTTTCATATGCAGTTTGTAGAATTTTATCTAGGCTCCATTCTCTCCATACAGCAAGCATGCTCTTAGTATTTCCACCCCCTACAAATATAATATCTTGCTTGGCTATGTGTTCCTCTAGATCCATTGTTCTTTTAAAAAAACTAATGTGGCTAGGGTTACAATCAAGTTTAGAAAATACGCTATAAAAATTAACCACATAAGGATCTAAATCTCCAGTGGCAGTTGGAATAAAACAGATGCTTGGAGAGCTTTTATTGTTCGCTTGGTCGAGAATGTATTGTTCTATTAAATTAGAAGCTTGGGTTCTCCCAAAGCCGCCCCCACCAATTGCAATTACTTGACGCATATTAAACCTTAAGTGATATTACACATATGAAATACAGCCATAAATATATCATTGTTGGAGCCGGAAGTGCAGGCTGTGTTTTAGCCAATAAACTCTCAGCTGATCCTTTGAATAGTGTGCTCTTAATTGAAGCAGGTCCAATGGATAATTATCCAACAATAAAAATGCCTTTAGGAGCAAGCTCATTGTTCAAGCATAAAAAATACGGCTGGGGATATGAGACTCAGCCTGAGCCTAACCTTGGAAATAGATCAATTAATTGGCCCCGCGGCAAAACACTTGGAGGAAGTAGCTCTATAAATGGAATGCTGTATATCAGAGGTCAAGCTGAAGACTATGAGGCGTGGAAGAACCTAGGAAATATAGGCTGGGGTTATAGAGATTTAATGAAACATTTTACTAACCTTGAAAATAATCAAAATCATGAAGATCAGCATCATGGTAACTTTGGAGAGCTGTGGGTTGAGACATATCAATCCAGTTTGCCAGCATCGCAAGTATTTAAGAATGCATGCTCTGAATTTGGATTAAAAGAAAATAACGACTTTAATGGCAGCGACCAAGAAGGTTTTGGGACATATCAAGTGAACATTAAAGACGGGCAAAGATTCAGTGCTGCTGATGCATTTCTTAAGCCAATTTTAAATAGGTCAAACCTAGAATTGATAACGGAAACTGCTGTTTTAAAAATTATCATCAACAATAAGAAAGCGGTTGGTGTGCAAGTAAAAAATCGCCAAGGCACTAATGTAATTACCGCAGAATCAGAAGTTATTCTGTGCGGAGGAGCAATAAACTCCCCTCAGCTCTTAATGCTTTCAGGCATTGGTCCTAAGAAAGCTCTTGAGAAAGTAAGCATTCCCTGTTCTCATGATCTTCCTGGTGTAGGTCAAAATCTTCAAGATCATCTCACCGTCAACATTAGCTATAACATCGATCATTTAGAGACATTTGCAGAGCTAATGAGGCCCATTAGGATGATAAAAAACTTATTTCAATATTTTGTTAAGGGAAATGGTCTACTGACTTACCCTGCCTCAGACATTGGTGTTTTTTTTAAAACAAACAACAGTGTTAAGACACCCAATGCTCAGATTCACTTTGCTCCGGGAGCCGGAAGGTATAATAAAGATGGTGCAATGGCGCCTATTTCAGGAATTACAGCTTCTGTTTGCAATCTCAGACCTCTTAGCAAAGGTTACATTGAACTAAATTCCTGTGACCCCAAAGAACCTCCAAAGATATATGCAAATTATCTTTCAGAAAAATCTGATATTCAGCCTATGATTGAAGGAATTAAAAAAGTTCGGCATATATTTAAGACCCCATCTATTCAAAAATTTAACCCAAAAGAAATGATGCCTAGCTTGAACCATCAAAAGGATGAAGAGATAGAAGAGCTGATAAGACAAGAATGCTTGTCAGTCTATCATCCTGTTGGAACATGCAAAATGGGCATTGAAAAAGACTGCGTAGTAGATCCAAGCCTTTGTGTCATTGGAATTAAATCATTAAGAATTGCAGATGCTTCTATCTTTCCAAAAATAATTTCAGGGAATACCAATGCAACGTGTAATGCTGTAGGGGCAAAATGTGCTGAGTTAATTTTAAAGAAAAGCGGGACTTAATTACTATTCATCTATCTATAGAGCTGAAAACTTCTTGACCGCCAACAATAGTTAAAATATTCTTTGATTCTAAAATTTCATGCTCCGGAATAGTCATTAGATTTTTATTGAACACAGTTAAATCTGCTAACTTACCTTTTTCGATGGTGCCTTTTACATCCTCTTGAAATGAAGCAATCGCTGGCCATATGGTAAACATTTTAAGCGCTTCCTCTCTTGTTACGCGTTGATGGAGATTCCACCCTTTATCATAAAACCCATCTACATCTTTCCTAGTAACAGCTGCATAGAATTCAATTCGAGGATCTCCAATCTCTACCGGAGCATCTGTTCCACCCGGTATAATGAGACCAATATCAATTAAGTCTCTCCAGGCATAGGCGTTATCAATCCGATCCAATCCAAGTCTATCAACTGCAAAATGAAGATCTCCAATTGCGTGCGAAGGTTGCATTGAAGGAATTATTCCAAGTTTAAGAAATCGCTTCTGATCAATT
>TARA_B110000008_G_scaffold36870_2_pt1 | contig 17208 bp, 11 predicted proteins | sample TARA_B110000008 | Tara Oceans TARA_B110000008 (sample SAMEA4396496) | marine metagenome | biome: Westerlies Biome; feature: [DCM] deep chlorophyll maximum layer (ENVO:01000326); material: water (ENVO:00002006), including particulate matter (ENVO:01000060) such as... | depth 40 m
ATTGTGATATTCAAAAGCCCTATGTTGCGGTAACGCGCGACATGGGGTTTTTTTATGGACATTTTTAGGTATCGCTGGCTTGTTTAGTGTCTTTAATTTTATAAGGTATGGTCATAATAAAGGCACAGCCTTGTGATACAGGCTTAAGCTGAATCGTGCCTTGCATGGTTTGGCATACAAGGTTGTATACTAGGTGCATGCCTAACCCTGTGCCTCCGTACCCTCGCTTAGTTGTATAGAAGGGTTCGAAAATCTTAGTCTGTGATTCTAGGCTTAAACCAGAGCCATTATCGCTGTATACGATAACAACATGGTCATCTTCTTGCTCTGCTTCTATGGTAATACTGCCTTGTTCAATATTTTCAAAACCATGCAATAACGAGTTCATGACTAGGTTCGTGATTACTTGGCTAAGCGCGCCAGGGTAACCTTCTAATTCAATACTTTTTGGACAAATAATGGTGACCTTATGCCGAGTTGTTTTTAGCTTAGGGTGAAGAGTCGAATGAATTTCGTAAAGGTATTCGTTTAGGTTGTATTTGCGTAGAGCTTCCCCTGCTTGATCTTCGGATACATGCTTAAAGCTTTTAACCAGCTTGGCTGCTCGCTCGAGATTCTTACTTAATATATCAACACTTTCTTCCATGTTACTCATGAATTCTGTGAAGTTATTTTTAGAAATGCTGCCAGAATCAAAGCGTTTTTTCATGTCATCGAATAAATCTTTAATAAAAGAATGGGTTGTGATGCACAGCCCAATGGGGGTATTAATTTCATGAGCGACCCCCGCAACCATACCACCTAAGGATGAAAGCTTTTCTGATTCAATTAATTGGCTCTGAGTATTGCGCAAATTCTCTAGGGTATTATTCAACTTATCGATGGCTTCTTGCAGATTCTGGGTGCGCTCTTCGACTCTCTGTTCGAGTTGATTATTTGTTTCTGCTAAGGCTTTTTGTGCGGCTTCTTTCTTTGACAGCTCGTCATTGATTTCTTCAGTCAGTTGGTTGAAAGAACTCACCACAGCCGACAGTTCGTCATGATAATTTGCACGGTCCAGTGTTAAGAATTGATGATCGCTGCTTTCTTTTTTTCTGCTCAACTGTTTATGTAAGTCAATGAGGTGTCGTGTGATAATTCGGTGAACGCGCCAGAGTAAAATCAATGCCAGTAGCAGTCCTGCGGCTAATTGCATGAGAATCATTTTTTGTGCGGTATAAATAATGTCTTTTAAAATGCTGTCTCGGGCAAAGCCAACTTCGAGTTCACCAATAACACGGCCTGCTTGTTCGACAGGCATCATGAAATGATCTTCTTGTGGGTTGCTTGAGACTTCGCCACTTTCGTACAGGGTATTATTGTCGCTAGAGATACGAACGTAGCCAATGAAGTAGAGGTTTTGTATGCCTTCGCCTTGGACTTTTATTTGTATATTATCAAAATGCCACAGAGCATTGGCCAGTGATGTCATATGACTGGTTTGAATTTCCGCAACGCGATTAACAAACTGCTTTTCCTCTTCTTTATAATTAATATAAATGAGGGCGCTTGAGGAAATAGCATTGATCATGATTGATGCTATAACAATGCTGATCGCGATGCGCCAAGCAATAGGCAGTGATGTTTTTTTGAATAAAGCCATAGCCATTATAAATAAGCTTTTAAATGAAGTACTTATAAGTGTAGCTAAGTTTTTTCAGGGTGGAATTATTTGCCCTACGCTGTTGTTCCGAGGCTTATGCGTTTACGAGCGTTTTACTGTTACGCTTTAGCATGAAAAATAACAGTGGAATAAGCAGTAGGGTCATTAAACTAGAGACTAAAATGCCAAAGATTAATGAGATTGCGAGGCCGTTGAATATGGGGTCATCTAAGATAAAGAAAGCCCCCGTCATGGCTGCAATCCCTGTTAATAGGATGGGTTTAGCGCGTACGGCGGCTGATTGAATCACCGCTTTTTCTAGCGCGAAACCTTGTGCAATTTGCTGGTTAATAAAGTCGACCAAGAGAATTGAGTTGCGTACGATGATGCCCGCTAAGGCGATCATGCCAATCATCGACGTTGCCGTAAACTGTGCACCTAATAACGCATGCCCCGGCATAACGCCGATAATCGTGAGCGGAATCGGCGCCATAATTACCAGTGGAATGCTGTAAGAGTGAAACTGAGCAACGACCAATAAGTAAATTAAGATCATGCCAATACCATAAGCGATGCCCATGTCGCGGAACGTTTCGTAGGTGATTTGCCATTCGCCATCCCACTTAATCTCAATACCTTCTGCGGTAGCGGGGGTGCTGGGGGTGGCAATAAATTTCTGTTGCCAGTATTTTTGAGTATCCATGACTCGGCCTGATATATCGAATAAGCCATACAGTGGGCTGTCTAGAGGTCCAGCCATATCCGCGGTTACGAACATGACAGGGCGCAGATTTTTATGATAGATGGTTTGCTCAATTTCAGTTTGTTCAATATTAACCACTTCACTAAGCGCAATTAATTTTCCTGCACTATTGCGTACTTTTAGGGTGAGTAATTGTTCTAGCTGGTCGCGGTATGCCGAGCTAAGACGTAGGCGCATGGGCAGTGCATATTTTTGCTGTTCACTATGCAGGTAGCCAATATCCCAGCCTGAAGTCGCCGTTGTGATGACTTGATTGATGTTTTGCTCGCTTAAGCCTAATAACAGGGCACGATTACGTTGAATGTGTAAGTTCCATTGCTGCTGCGGTGCATCGATCCAGGTATCCACATCGACGACATCATCGGTTTGGCGAAAAATATCAGCCAATGTTTCTGATGCTGCTAGCTGCTGTTCGTAGCTTAGGCCATATACTTCTGCACTGATGGGTGCCATTACGGGTGGCCCTGGTGGTACTTCAACAATTTTAACATTGGCGTTAAAGCGCTTGCCGATGTCTTGCAAGGGCTTGCGTAAGCTCAGAGCGATGTCATGGCTTTGAATATCGCGCTGGGATTTATCAACTAAATTGACCTGTAAATCACCATGATGAGGTGCTTGGCGTAAATAGTATTGGCGTACTAAACCATTGAAGTTGATGGGCGCAGCACTGCCCGCATACAACTCAACGTCGCTTACTTGTGGAAGGGTGATGACATGATCGGACAGTTCGTCTAAGACTCGTAGTGTCTGTTCGAGCGTAGTGCCTTCTGGCATATCAACAATAATTTGCAGTTCAGACTTGTTATCAAAAGGCAGCATTTTCATCACGACTGTTTTGAAAACCGGTAACGCCGCTGCTGCCATAATCAGTATTATGGTCGCTAACATTAGCAACCAGCGGTTACGATGGGCTTTGTCTGCGCTGATAAAAGGCGTCATTAAACGATGGAAAAATTGATACGTTTTACTTTCTTTGGCCAATTCTTCTGCTTGGGTTACTGGCGCATTCGAGCCAGCAGAGTGGGCAACCGGAGTATGTTTTAATAATTTAAAGGCTAGCCAAGGTGTGACGATAAAAGCGACCAATAATGAAATAAGCATACCGGTGGAAGCATTGATCGGGATAGGGCTCATGTACGGGCCCATTAAGCCAGAAACAAAGGCCATCGGCATCAATGCCGCAATCACTGTGAAAGTGGCTAAAATGGTTGGACTGCCGACTTCGTCAACGGCTTTTGGAATCAGGCTGAGTAGCGAGGATTTTTTACCATCTTCTAGCTGCATATGGCGATGAATGTTTTCTACGACCACAATGGCATCATCAACTAAGATGCCGATCGAGAAAATTAGGGCAAATAACGAAACGCGGTTGAGGGTAAATCCCCATACCCAGGAAGCGAATAAGGTCAGTGCAAGTGTAATGAAAATGGCACTGCCAACAATAATAGCTTCACGCCAACTCATTGTTGCAAGCACCAGCAATACTACCGCAAAGGTAGCAAATAGCAGTTTACTCATCAGTTTATTGGATTTATTTTCGGCGGTGATGCCGTAATTTCGACTTTCGGTAACCTCTACCGAATCTGGAAGTAAGCGATTGTCTAAGGCCAATAAACGCTTACTAATGCTTTTGGTAATCTCCACCGCATTGGTGCCAGGCTGCTTAGCAATGGCTAAGGTCACTGCGGGGCTGGCCATTGGCTGGTGCGGTGTTTTAATAAAGACATAATTATTAGCAATATCGGCCTGCTGTGAAATGGTCGCGATATCCGATAAATACAAGATACCTTTATCAGAGTGGCCAATAATTAGGCTTTCAACATCTTCTTTTGTCGCTAAAAAGCTGCCTGCTTGCAGCTTGATGACCTTATTGTTTTGCAAGACAGAGCCTAGCTGGCCACCGCTGTTCGCCGCTTGTAAGCGATGACGGATATCAGCGAAGGTGATGTTATGACCATTCATTTTGTTAGGGTTTAATTCTATGCTGAGCACCGAATTATGCTGACCTATGGTGTAAATATCTCGCGTACCAGGAAGGGTTTTTAATTCACTCTCTAAGCTATGGGCAAGGCGAGTGAGGGCTTCATGATCAAGCTGATTTTTGGCATTGGAAGACGCTTTATTTGATAAAGTGAGTGCCATAATGGGGACGTCATCAATGCCCATTGGTTTGATAATAGGTTTTGGAATATTCAAACCTTGTGGCAACCAATCAGCGTGGGATTCAATTTGGTTATACAGGTTTACGATCGCCTCTTGGCGAGGTATACCGACTTCAAAGGCCACGGTTAATACGGCTTGGCCTGGGCTGCTAATCGAGAAAATATCATCAATACCGGCAAGTTCAGATAAAACTTGCTGTGATGGAATCGCGATAAGTTGTTCAACTTCTTTTGCGCTGGCTCCGGGGTAGGCAATAAAGACATTAGCGAAGGTGACATCAATTTGTGGCTCTTCTTCTTTGGGGGTAATCGCAATGGCAAAGAAGCCTAATAAGAGAGCAACAAGGGCTAATAGCGGGGTTAAGGCAGAATTCTGGAAGCTTTGCGCTAGTCGACCTGCTAGTCCGAGGGGCACTTGCTTGTCATTTAATTCAGTCATGTTATGGCTCCGTACCAACCGAGTTCGCACTGTGAATTTGGGAGGCGGCTGCTAGGGCATTTAATGCAATTTCTTCAGCGGGGTCTAAACCAGAAATAATTTCAACTTGGGCCGTCGACTTTGTGCCATTCAATACTTGGCCAATACGCACATAGCGCAATTTAAAACTCCCTGTTGCCGGGTGTTTAATATACACAGTCGAAACTTCACCTTGTTGAATCATGGCGCTTTTAGGAATATAAATACCTTCGCGCTTGCCTATCGGCAAGAGCACTTCAACCCAGCTGCCTGGTAAATATTTTTTGTCACTTTTTGGCAAATCGATACGGGCGCGAACACTGCTATATAGATTGTCGGCGTAAGGGAATAGGGTGTATTTCTCGGCATTGATTATATCGCCTTGAATATCGATTTGAATGGGGTGATGTGCGTTACTGTTCAGCTTTTGAATGAACTTGTGTGGAATGTCTGTTGTGATGCGCAAAGGGTCGATGGCGAAGCCTGACATGAGGGGCTGACCTGGATTAACAAGTTCACCAACTTCTACCATGCGCTGACTAACGATGCCGCTATAAGGCGCAATAATACGAGTATAAGATAATTGTTCTTGTGCTTGTTTCACGCTTGCTTTTGCGGCGAGTACACTCGCTTGGCTGCTTTTGGCCCGGGCAATGCTGCTATCTAATTCGCCTTGTGAAAGCGTTCTTTTAGCGAATAAAGAACGATTACGTTTCACCAATACTTGTGCATCTTCGTTTAACGCTTCAGCTTGGGCTAGGTTGGCTTGGGCTTGGCTGAGCTGTGCTTGTTGCTGTGTATTGTTAATAATGACGAGGGTTTGCCCTGAGTTCACGGAATCATTCACATCAACGTGAACGGCTTCAACAATGCCAGACGTTTGTGCTGAGATAGTGCCTTGGTTAATGGCTTCTAAGCGTCCATCTAGCTGAATATAATGCGGCTGGATGACGGTTTTAGTCATGATAGTTGCAAGTGCTTGCGGCGCTATATTGGATTCAGCGGCGACCAACATGGTGCTATGAACGACGAATAAGCTGAAAATCGCGGATGGCAAAAGTTGAGATATTCGTTGTGCTCGTATTATCAGCTGAAACATAGACTTCTCTCAGGGTTTAGACCGTTAAATATAGTATTACTATATTCCAATAAAGGAATTCAGTAAAGCAATGTAATACTGCGAATTTCGCTGCAATTTTCGTCTATTCATAAATAAAACAGAGCTGACTGGCGCAATATGACCATGTTGTTCTGTTTTTAATAAGAAATGTTAAAAATAATCATTACTAGTCATAAAAATGAAACAAACAGTTCTATCTTAAATTGGCCTGCTTTAACGCTCTCATACTCAGCAATATTGGCTGAAAATTTAACTGAAGGCCGCATTATTGCTGAACGCTTAGTTAATAATAGCGCTCTTCAATCACACTGTTGCAAATCTGATACCTAATCAAAGGCTTATTGCATTCTTATACTCTTCGAAAATGTAAGAGAATACTATGATGACCCAGCCTTTAAATTATCGTTATGCCGTCTTCACCCTCATGTTGGTATTGACCGCTTATTTCGCTACAGAAGTGATTATCTTTGATCAAGCTTATTTGTATGCTGAAAATCAGTTAATGGAGCATGCACAGTTATTAATTTTATTGTGCGTAGGCATTTTCTTTTGGCTGCAAGCGGGTCAAAAGAAGTGGTCAATGGTACCGTCATCAGCCGCAAGTTTAAGCCTATTAGCTTATCTAGGCGCGGCCTTGTGCTTCAGTTTTATACTACGCGAAATGAGTATTAAAAAAACAAATATTGATTGGCTAATTTTCTTTGTTGATGGCCAAGGCTATAAAATAATTATGCTATTGGTATGGCTGCCACTTTTGTTCAAAGCCTTTCAATATAAAAATGAGTATTTGGATATTGTTAAAAAAGCGATTTTATCACCTACGGCTTTATTCTTAATGGCGGCCGTCACTTGCTTAGGGTCTGGTGCATTATTTGATAAAGAAATTGTTGTGGTTGAATATTTTCGTTTTTATGAAGAAGTATTAGAAATGAACGGTTATGGCTTTATGTTATTAGCCGCTCTGTCGTTTCGACGAGATATGATTTTTGCGGTTTGCCGTGATGCTAAAGAAGCACTGACGGCGATGAATTCTGCTCAAGACTCAACGCATCGAGTAACGGAATCTCGAGCCTAATTATGTAGGCAGTCCTATGCCGATAGGGATAGGCTGTTTAGAGCAAGTCGTTGCTGTTGATTAGACGCTAAGCTGACCACATCACCTAAAATAATCAAGCCAGGTGTTAAGTGTTTCATGGCTTCGGCCATTGCCGGCAGTGTTGCGAGTGTGCCTAGCTGTGATGCCTGATTCGGTCGTGTTCCTTGGCAAATGACGGCGACTTCGGTATCTGGGTGATGACCTTGAGCGATTAGGTAATCGCTAATGGATGTTGCTTGATTCATGCCCATATAAAAAACTTGTGTCTGCTTTTCTTTATCCGTATGTGAGTTATCAAATTCCCCAGTACTCGCATGACCACTGTGTAAGAGTAAAGAATTACCATGTCCACGGTGGGTTAATGGAATATTACAGCTTGCCGCACAGCCTGCGGCAGCGGTGATTCCTGGAATAACGCTGGTTTCGACATGACGCTTCTGTAAATATTCAAGCTCTTCACCACCACGCCCAAAGATAAAAGGATCGCCTCCTTTTAACCGCACTACAACTTTATGACGGGTCGACATTTGATAAAGAAATTCATTAATTTCTTCTTGTTTCATTTTGTGTGCGCCGCAGCGTTTTCCGACATTGAAGGTTTTACAGCCAGTGGGAATCATCTCGAGTATTTCTTCAGAGATTAATGCATCGTATAAAATAGCATCAGCACTTTGAATGGCTTTTAATGCTTTTAGGGTTAATAATTCCGGGTCTCCAGGACCTGCCCCTACTAAAATAACGTTTGAATTTATCATAATTAATATTCTTTTGGCCTTATGCTTCGGTCGCAATTTTTTCTACTTGCGGGGAGAATTTTTCGATCACTGTTTTTAATTCGGGAATGCAGGAGCCGCAGTTTGTACCGCACTTGAGTTTGCTACCTAACGATTCAACATTATTAAAACCTTCTTCTACGGCGGCTTTAATTTGCTTATCACCAATCTGGAAACAAGAACAAATAATGGTGCCAGGATCACTAGCCGCATTACCTTCACGGCCTGCTAGTAAGGCGCGGCGTTGAAAGTCAGTAAGTGATGCACTGTTAAATATTTGACTTAACCAGCGTCGGTTCGGTAAATCAAATTGTGTGCTTAAAAATAATGAAGCAATGAGTCGATTACCTTTTATGATGACAATACGATGTGTACCTCCGCGAGCATCAGAAAAAATTAATGCTTCACCGTCGGGTAATAATGCCTTTAAGGTTTGGTAAGCTTGGGCAATATCTTGTTTACCCGAAAGCTCATAATAGTGCCCTTGTTCATTATTGACGTTCGACAATTCACTACGGCTTATATTAAAAGGCACATGCGCCCAATAATCACAGGCATCAGATAAGGCTGCTGGTTGCTGGTTAAGTAATAAAAAACCGAACCATTTAGAATCGTATTTTTTAATGGCAACGGGGGTATGTTTATTTTCGGGTTGGCCAGAAATAGGGCAGACAATAGAGTTCACTAAAACCCCCATGCGTCCTTTACTCGCAAACTGGCTAGTCCAGTGCATGGGAACAAAGATATTATTTGGGCTTTGTGCTTTGGTTATTTTTACGCGCACAATTATTTCACCATGATGATTGCTGATCACGGCTAAATCATCTTGTTTAAGTTGGTAATTTTCAGCATCGATAGGATGAATATCAACAAAGGGTTCTGCGGTATGCTGCAATAATTTATCGGTTTTTCCAGTGCGAGTCATAGTATGCCATTGATCTCTAATACGGCCTGTATTCATGATCAAAGGCAATGCTTTAGTCGCTAGCGCAATCGGCATGCGTGGTTCTAAGGTTACAAATTGTGCTCGTTGATTGCTGGTGAAAAACTTGCCATCTTCAAAAAAGCGCTGGCGCCCGTATGGAAATTGCTTATTAACGGGCCACTGAATGGGTTGTAGGTCATCATAAGCTTGTTGGCTTAGATCACTCAGTGCTGATAAATCAAAATCGCGTATGGGAAAACCATCATAACCATTTTCAAATCCCGATAGGCCTGCGTGCTCGTTAAAAATTTGGTAAGGATGTTGATAGTTAAAAGCGTTAGAAAATCCTAATCTCTGTGCGACTTGTGTGATGATCCACCAGTCGGGTTTTGCATTACCAACAGGGGGCATAAAGTTGCGCTGGCGAGAAATGCGTCTTTCTGCGTTGGTAACCGTGCCATTTTTTTCTCCCCAGCTGGCAGCAGGCAATAATACATCGGCCACCGCTGTGGTATCGGTATGCTCTAAACAATCGGAGACAACGACCATTTCACACGCTAATAAAGCGGCCTTTAAACGATCAGCTTCAGGCATGCTGACTAAAGGGTTGGTTGACATAATCCAAATAAATTTAATATCGCCACGCTCTACGGCATCAAACATATCGACGGCTTTTAGACCGGGTTTGGTTGCAATATTGGGGGCATTCCAAAAGCGAGTAATACGATCGAGGTCAGCGTTGTCTTCAAAGTGCATATGGCTGGCCAGTTGGTTTGCTAATCCTCCAACTTCGCGTCCTCCCATTGCATTCGGTTGGCCAGTGATTGAGAAAGGACCCGCACCGGGTTTGCCTAGTCGCCCTGTTGCAAGGTGGCAGTTAATAATAGCGTTGCATTTATCAGTACCTGAAGAACTTTGATTAATACCTTGAGAATAAAAGCTGAGGGTTTTTTCGGTATGGCTATACCAGTTAAAAAACTGCGTAATATCCGCTTCTTCAACATGACAAGTCTGTGCAATGTCTGCAAGGCTTTGTATATTAGATTGCGCCTGCTTAACAGCGCTCTCAAAACCGTCGGTATAGTGCTCAATATAGTGTTCATCACAATGGCCGTTGTCTGCCAAGTGCGCTAATAATGCATTGAATAAATACGCGTCGGTACCGGGGAGAATCGCAAGATGCAAATCCGCGATGTCACAGCTGGCAGTTTTACGTGGGTCTATGACAACCACTTTTAAATTAGGATTGGCTTTTTTAGCGGCTACCATGCGCTGATATAAAATAGGGTGAGCCCAAGCAGGGTTGGCTCCAATCAGAATGAGTAAGTCGCTTTCTTCAATGTCGTCATAACATACTGGCACGGTATCGCTGCCAAACGCACGTTTATAAGCGGATACCGCAGAAGACATACATAAGCGTGAGTTGGTATCCATGTTGGCAGTACCAATGAATCCTTTGATTAATTTATTCGCGACGTAATAGTCTTCGGTTAATAATTGTCCGGAACCATAAAACGCAATAGCATCAGGACCATGCTCTTTTACGACTTGTTGAATTTTAGTCGCAACGGTATTTAACGCGTTATTCCAATCGCTATCTTTGCCATGAATCTTAGGATTCATTAGGCGGCCTTGAATAGAAAGGGTTTCGTGCAGTGATGAACCTTTAACGCAAAGTTTACCAAAATTGCTTGGATGGGTTTTGAGTCCTGATACTTTAGAAAGATCAGTTGGCATTTCTACACCACAGCCTACTCCACAATAGGGGCAGGTTGTTTTGCAGTTTTCCATCACGGCGCTATTCATAATAAGACTCTTTTGTCAGCAAACTAATGATTTAGTTACTCTTAATCAGTAGGTCTATACAAGAAGAGTGCCAGAGTCGTGAAAGCGTTAAAATTCAGGAAAATCGTGAGTCGTTTGCCTTACTCAAGCAGAGCAATCTTTTATTGAGCAAAGCAGGTGCGAACTATAATGGTGCGGGTGTATCTTATTGGTGCCATTTTAATTGGCTATTGGCAGAATGCTTGGCCAAACATTAGATCTTTTCGAAACGGTTCTATACTGCATTCCTGCTGCAGCAATTCAAAATACCATTGGCTATCGGTAACATCGCCATACAATACGGCACCAACGAGCTTATTATTGTGTATCAGAATTTTTTTATAGATAGCACGTTGTGAATCATTAAATTCAACAACTTCACATTCTTGCGCAGAATCTTCAGGGTTAATAATGCCCATTGAATGAACATCAATACCACTGACTTTCAATTTTGTGGCGAAATTTTCTTCTTGGTATTTTGGTCGCTCTGCTTTGTCTTTCATTGTATTTAGGTGTGAATTTTCTTCACTTGCTAAAAGCAATAATTGTTGAGCTAAAATACGTGCCTGATTCCAAATAGGAGCAACCAATCCATAAGTATTGCCTTCAAATTCACAACATTCGCCCAATGCATAGATGTTGTCTTCTGAGGTTTTTAATTGGGGATCAACGCAAATGCCTTTATTAACCAACAAGCCGCTTTCTTTAGCCAAAAGCGTGCTAGGTACAATCCCCGTTGCAAAGATGACTAGGTCAGCGCTGAGCTTATCGCCATTATCGAGTATAACTTGGCAAATATTACCCGATGCGTTTCCTACCAGTTCAATAGGGCCATGTCCTGTAGAGACTGTTATCCCTCTATTTTGCAGCTCTGCTAGCAGTAAATCAGAGGCTTTACGATCAATCTGGCGGTTCATTAACACATCACGGCGATGTAAAAGTGTCACGCTCATGCCTTGTTTGATCAAGCCTACCGCGGCTTCTATGCCTAATAGTCCTGCGCCAACGACAATGGCCTGCTTATGAGTGCGAGTCACTTTTTGCATAAAATCGACGTCGATTAATTTACGAAAACCAATAACACCGTTAAGCACGTTGGGCATTGTCGTGCCTGGCATTGATGGAATAAAGGCTTGTGAACCTGTGGCGAAAATCAATTTGTCATAAGCCATTTTATGGCCATTATCACAGCTAAGGGTCTGGTTTTGGCTATCGATATTGCTTACTTTATGATTGAGCAAAACGTTGATATTGCGTTCTTGATACCAAGCATCATCACACGGAGTAATGCTTTTTAAGTCGGTTTCTTGCGCCAGTAAAGAAGACAGCATGATGCGATTATAGTGAGGTACATTTTCAGCACTTAAAACAGTGACTGCATAATCCGTTTGCTGCCCCAGTTCTTTTAGAAGCTGCATTGTGGCCAAGCCATTACCAATAATTACTAGCTGTTTTTTAATCATGTCTTACTCATACTGAAGTCTAAAATCTTAGATAGGGAATTAAAATTATTCATTAAAAAAAAGGAGCATAAAGAAAAACTTTATACTCCGTTTTAAGCACTTAGAAGGCATTTAATTCATATTAGAATTTAGCTTCACCAAATAACCAAAACTTATCAGTATCAATTCCCGTATCTCCAGCTGAGTAAGAAGCATATTTAATGCCAGCTGAAAAATTATCATTAATTTTCTTAGCTGCTAGTAAATTAATTTCGCTACCTAGATCGTCGTTGCCTTTATCCGAGGTGTAATCGTGATAAACCGCAACCAGTTTAATGCCCGCCACTTTACCCACCGCTTTAGCATAAAGATCATTTAAGCCATTAACCGGTGTCTTTAGAAATTTATCAGCCCAACCATTGAAAGCATGCTTAGTCGCTAAAGGTGTTGAGAAGGAAGAATCACCATCACCGCCAAGTATTTCTTGACCTGCAAGTAATGAAATTCCAGAAACTTTTACCCCACCTTCGATGAAGATGTAGTCAGCATCAAAATCTTTATCACCACTATCGCCATTATTAGCCGTTTGAGTTGCATATTCCGCAGCATATAACAGTTCTAAATCATCAATCGGCATTTTACCTTTAAAACTTAAGCCATAGGTGTCTAGAGTACTTTCGTCATTTTTCTCATCTGCTTCTAGCATATAAGCGTAAGTCGTTACTTTACCTACAGGGGTTTTATAGCCTAGGTTCAAAAGATGATTTTTAACGGCTAGATCGTTATAGAAAATATCATTGACTTGATTCATATAAACGTAAGTCGCGCTCAAATTCTCAACAGGCGTTAGGTCAATGCGCAAGGCATCATACGTTTGCTCATTCTGGCGCCAGCCCACATTACCGACAAAGCGCGCATTATCCAAAATAATACGCTGACGACCTAAGATTGCTTTTACAGCATCATGGGTATAGCTGATTTGTGCACGGTTGAAATCCCCCCCTATACCATCAACAACGACTGATGTTGCAGTATTATTTGGCCCTGTTGATGATTTAGATTCGTACTCGTCTTGCAATGCGACAACGTGGTCGTATTCAACCAGCGCTTTGAATCCTTCGATGCTCGGCGTTTCATAGCCTACGCGAGCTCTTGCGGTCATCGCGACAGCATCGTCGTTCGCATTGTCATCTTCTACGCCTTCATAACGAATACGCAATTCGGCAATAACGTCACCTTCTTTTGCCAGTTCAGTGAATGACTGCGCGTAGCTTGGCATCGCCGCGGTTAAAATGGCTGCGCTAATAGCACTTGTCAGTAATGTTTTTTTAGTCATTAGGTAGTGTTTGTTGATCGTCATGTATAACTCCCGTTCTTTTAGTTTTATTCGCTTATTAGTTTTATTTGCTTATTAATAGTTAAGCTGTTTTTTCTTCTTTCTGAGACTTTTCTTTATTAATTTTGTGATTATTTAATAAAGGCTCTACCTTACGTTGCTTTTCATATAAGAAACTTAAGACTTGTTGACGATACTGGTTGTACTTTGGATCATCGGCAAGTTCGATTCGATTGCGTGGTCGTGGAAGATCTATGTTTAAAATTTCACCGACTGTCGCGGAAGGACCATTGGTCATCATCACAATACGATCCGATAATAAAACCGCTTCATCGACATCGTGAGTAATCATGATGATGGTATTGCCTAAGTCTTTTTGGATCTCCATGACTGAGTCTTGAAGATGCGCACGCGTTAACGCATCTAAAGCGCCAAAAGGCTCATCCATTAATAAAACTTTAGGTTCCATCGCTAATGCACGGGCGATACCAACACGCTGTTTCATGCCACCCGATATTTCATCTGGGCGTTTGTGCATAGCATGTCCCATATGAACCAGATTGAGGTTGTACTCAATCCATTCTTTCATTTCCGCTTTTGTTTTATTTTTGTCGAAAATTGTTTTAACCGCTAATTCAACATTTTCGTAGGCGGTTAACCATGGAAAAAGTGAATGGTTTTGAAATACTACGGCACGTTCAGGGCCAGGTTCATTTACCTCTTTACCTTCTAAGACGGCGCCACCTTCGGTTGCTTGTAATAACCCAGCAACGATATTAAGCACCGTGGATTTTCCGCATCCTGAATGACCAATGAGTGATATCATCTCACCTTTTGCAATTTTTAAATTGACGTCGGTCAATGCTTTGAAGGGGCCTTTAGGTGTAGGGAATTCGATGCCGACACCGGTAAGCTCTAAAATAGGGTTTATTGATTTATTTGTTAATTTAGTTTCGATTCTGCGATTCATATTTATTCTCTCAAAGTTTAATAAATTATTGATTTAGAATTAGCGTAATAGTGCTTGCTTATCCCAAGAGAAAAACTTTTGCAGCATCAGCATGATACGATCTAGCAAGAATCCGATTAAGCCAATCACCAGCACGGCGACCATGATGCGACCGAGTGAATTAGAACTGCCGTTCTGGAATTCGTCCCAAACAAATTTTCCAAGTCCAGGGTTTTGCGCCAACATTTCAGCCGCGATTAAAACCATCCAAGCAATGCCTAGTGATAAGCGCAAACCGGTAAAGACCATAGGGATGGAAGATGGGATGACGACTTTAAATACGTGCGTCATAGGTTTTAGACGCAATACTTTACTGACGTTGATAAGATCTGGACTGATAGAAGCAACACCAACGGCGGTATTTAAAACAGTAGGCCAGAGCGAGCATAGCAGTACGGTAATTACCGAAGTCACAAACGACTTTGCAAATAAAGGGTCGTCACTGACATAGACAGCACTCACCACCATAGTGACCAGTGGTAGCCAAGCTAATGGCGAAACAGGTTTAAACAGTTGAATCACTGGGTTGGCGGCCGCGTATAAGTTTTTACTTAAGCCAATCATTATTCCTAAAGGAATCGCGATCATAGACGCTAAAATGAAACCTGTTAATACGGTAATTAAGCTAGTGCCAATTTGATCGATAAACGTTGGCTTGCCAGTATAGTTTCTGATTTTTATCTGATAGGTAGGATCTTGCGCTAAGCGGGCTTCGTTTCGATCATCTTGACGCTGATAAAAAGCGACTTCTTTACTGCGTTCTTCATTATGCTCAGTGATTAGTGATTGAAACTGCTCTAATGCTTCACTAGGTCCTGGAAATTTTCCTAATGAAGTCTCAATGTTTTGAGCAACGGTTCCCCAAATTAATAAGAAAAAAAGTAATCCTATCATCGGAAGCATAATGGCTTTAATTGCATCTTGTAACCAAGTTGGCATGACATCATCCGTGATGCTTTTCCAGCTTGTTAGATTAGCGCTGGCTAAACTTGAATTGGTTGGAATCTTACTTGTCATAAAAACCTCGACTGTGTACGTTCGCCGTACGCGTACTCTTTAATATCATTAATCTCTCTTAACCTTTTCTGATTAAGAGAGAGGTCGATCTTTTTTATTATTGAATTTACAGCTTGTCTTTTCCTTTTAAGCCAATGCTGAATTTATCTAGATACATATTTGGCTGTGTACCGTCATAAACAATGTTGTCAATAAAGTGTTTTTGAGGCGCGCGGAATCCGGTTTCTGAAGAGAACTCTGGAAAATCTTTTGCTTGAACTTTCCCTTCTTTGATCAGTTCTTTCGCAGCGGTTGCGTAAATATCGGGGCGATAAACTTTTTTCGCTAATTCTTTATACCAATCATCAGATTTTGGCTCAGAGATCTGGCCCCAGCGACGCATTTGCGTTAGATACCAAATTGCATCTGAGTAATAAGGGTAGGTTGCGTTATAGCGAAAGAATACGTTGAAATCAGGTACTTCGCGCTTATCGCCTTTTTCATATTCGAATGTACCCGTCATCGAGTTGGCAATGACATCGTAGTCAGCGCCTACGTAATTACTTTTAGATAGAATTTTTACTGCTTCAGGACGGTTGGCATTATTGCTTTCATCCAACCATTGAGCGGCACGAATCATCGCTTTTACAATACGAATGTGAGTATTTGGATTTTTCTCTGCCCAGGTTTTACTCACACCAAAGACTTTTTCTGGGTTGTTTTTCCAAATTTCATAATCGGTAACTACGGGTACGCCGATGCCTTTGAAAACGGCTTGCTGGTTCCACGGCTCGCCGACGCAGTAACCGTTAATCGTACCTGCTTCCATGGTGGCTGGCATTTGTGGTGGTGGTGTTACTGATAATAATGCGTCTGCATCAATTTGACCGGAAGTATCACCTTTATGAGGTGCATAATAGCCAGGGTGAATTCCACCTGCGGCTAGCCAATAACGTAATTCGTAGTTGTGGGTCGATACTGGAAAAACCATACCCATATTAAAAGGCTTCCCTGCATCTTTATAGCTTTCAATAACCGGCTTCAATGAATCGGCTTTAATGGGATGAACAGGTTTGCCATCGACATGAGGAATGTTCTTCTTCATTTCTTTCCAAACACTGTTGGAAACGGTAATGGCGTTACCATTTAAATCCATACTAAAAGCGGTAATGATATCCGCTTTTGTACCGTAGCCCATTGTTGCTCCGAGAGGCTGACCTGCTAGCATGTGAGCGCCATCCAGTTGACCATCAATGACTCGGTCTAATAATACTTTCCAGTTCGCTTGTGCTTCTAGTGTTACGTAAAGACCTTCGTCTTCAAAAAAACCTTTTTCATAAGCGATGGCAAGCGGTGCCATGTCGGTTAATTTAATAAAGCCAAATTTAAGTTCTTCTTTTTCGGCATATCCTACTTTTTCAGCCGCTTGGGTCGCGCTAAAAGGCACGGCTAATAATGCCGTACTCGCGGCAAGCGTAAGCGCAGTTTTTAAGAGTGAGCGTCTGATTTTGTTCATTTTAAAGCGGGCAGTCTTCATCGGGAACTTCCTTTATTTGGGTCTATTGAGTAATTTTTTAGCAAAAAAAAAGCGCAAATGAATTCTCTATCCATTGATAATGAATAAAGTATTTATTTGCGCCTTTGCAGATAATGTATTAATTCT
>TARA_B110000008_G_scaffold150322_1_pt1 | contig 17198 bp, 12 predicted proteins | sample TARA_B110000008 | Tara Oceans TARA_B110000008 (sample SAMEA4396496) | marine metagenome | biome: Westerlies Biome; feature: [DCM] deep chlorophyll maximum layer (ENVO:01000326); material: water (ENVO:00002006), including particulate matter (ENVO:01000060) such as... | depth 40 m
ACTTGTGCTGATTGGGAGCTGTCTGGGGGGTGGACAGTTGTGGAAGGTAAACGTCACAAAGATGAGGGTATTTTAGAACAATTTGATGTTTCACTTGAGGAAGCACAAAACTTAGTGATGACCGCCAGAATAGAATTAGGCTGGGTAGATCCTGAAGATCTTAAGAATAACACAGTTGAAGAAATTGAAGATAACAACTTAGATGAATAATTGCGTGGTCTTCATAAATGGAAATACTTAAGCAAGAAATCTCTTCAAAATGTTCCACCCGACGATGTATTTCGTCAGGTGAAACATGCTATAAATCAGATATGATACGTTTTGTTGCCGATCCAAACAACGAAATATTGCCAGATATTGCTGAAAAACTTCCTGGGCGTGGCATTTGGATTAAAGCCAATAAAAATGCTTTAACTAAAGCCATATCAAAAAAACTCTTTTTAAAAGCCACCAATAGCAAAGTTCTTGTAAAAAATGATTTGCCCTCTCTTGTCGAAGATATCTTATTAAAAAAAGTCATATCGTTAATCTCATTATCAAGAAAATCAGGAAATGCTATATTTGGTTACGAAAAAGTGAAGTCTAGCCTAATTAATGGAACAGCCAGAATTCTTATACAAGCAAGAGATGGATCTATTAATCAAAAAGGCAAATTAAGACCACCAAAAGGTACGAATACTTATATCGACTGCCTAACTAGCAATGAGCTAGGAGAAGCATTTGGAAGAAATTATGTGGTTCATGTCTCGCTTACCTCTGGTGGTCTCAGTAAACGTGTAGTACATGAAGCATCAAGATTAAATAAATTACGCGGATTCGATGATATTAAACAAGAACTTTCGACATAGACTAACAATAATTAGGTTATAGAATATATGAGTGATACTGAAAATAAATCTGGAAAAAAACTTGGTCTTTTAGGGGGCAATCCTTCTAGACCTGGACAAGTAAGACAAAGCTTCAGTCATGGACGTTCAAAGTCTGTTGTTGTTGAAACAAAAAGAAAACGGGTTATTGTGCCAAAACCCTCTATTAATTCTCAGGTCAAAAGCTCACCACAAAAATCTTCATCACCGTCAAAAACTCCAGATGGAATTTCCAGTAGTGAATTAGAGCGTAGAAAAAAAGCTTTGGCCATTGCAAGAAAAAGAGAAGAAGAAGATAAAAATAAAAGAGATGCTGATGAAAAATCCAGGGAAGCGGAGCGAGAGAAAAAGCGCGCTGACTTAGAAACAAAAGAGAAAGAAGAACAAGAACGTAAAGAGAAAGAGAAAGAGAAAAGGGAGGAGGAGAAAAGAGCAATCGCCGCAGTAATCGAAGCAAAAAAAATTGCTGAAGATATACCTGTCATTCCTGTTCCAGATGACTCTAGTCGCCCCACATCAAAACCTTCTAGAAAATTACCTGAACGAGAAGAGAACCGAAAACAACAAACACCTAGAGCACCAAAGGGTTTAGATACAGACAGGCGGAGATCAGGGAAGTTAACGCTGAGCCAAGCATTGAGTGATGAGGGAGGTCGCCAAAGGTCAATGGCGGCTATTAGAAGAAAACAAGAGCGCGAAAAGCGCAAAATGCTTGAAAACAACCAAGAGCGTGAAAAAGTTGTACGAGACGTCCAAGTTCCAGAAACTATCGTTGTCCAAGAGCTAGCTAATCGAATGGCTGAGCGTGTGTCCGATGTAGTGAAGTCACTCATGACCAATGGGATGATGGTAACGCAAAATCAATCAATAGATGCTGATACTGCTGAGCTAATAATTCAAGAATTTGGTCACAAAATTGTAAGAGTCTCTGATGCCGACGTTGAAGACGTCATCGATACTATAGAAGACGATCCCACCAACTTAAAACTTAGAGCTCCAGTAATAACCGTTATGGGACACGTTGATCATGGAAAAACCTCCCTATTAGATGTCATTAGAAAAGCAAATGTAGTTTCAGGAGAAGCTGGTGGAATAACACAACATATTGGAGCATACCAAGTTAAAACAGATGACGGCAAAACATTGTCATTTCTTGATACACCTGGACACGCAGCCTTCACTTCAATGCGCTCTCGAGGAGCCCAAGTTACAGACATTGTTGTACTAGTTGTGGCCGCTGATGATAGTGTGATGCCTCAAACAATTGAAGCCATCAACCATTCAAAAGCTGCAGATGTACCAATAATTGTTGCTATTAACAAATGTGACAAACAAGCGGCAGATCCAGACAAAGTTCGTACAGAGTTGTTGCAACACGAAGTAATTGTTGAGAAAATGTCTGGTGATGTTTTGGATGTAGAGGTTTCCGCGGAAACAGGTCAAGGGATAGATACATTATTAGAATATATATCATTACAATCAGATTTATTAGAGCTCAAGGCTAATCCAGATAGAGCTGCGGAAGGCGCTGTGATAGAAGCAAAGCTAGATGTGGGTAGAGGCCCCATCGCTACTGTACTAGTTCAAAAAGGTACTCTAAATCAAGGTGATATCTTTGTTGTAGGCGAGCAATGGGGGCGAGTGCGGGCACTTATAAACGATCAAAATGATCGTATAAAAAATGCTGGACCATCTGTGCCAGTCGAAGTGCTTGGATTAAATGGTACACCAGAAGCGGGTGATGTACTTAATGTTGTTGCAACAGAAGCGCAAGCAAGAGAAATTGCCGACTATCGCGCCCAAGTTTTAAAAGATAAAAAAGCTGCGGTTGGAACAGGCACTAGCCTAGAACAATTATTAGCAAATGCCAAAGCAAACGAAAACTTGAAAGAGCTTCCAATTTTAGTAAAGTCTGACGTCCAAGGGTCTTCTGAAGCTATTTTACAAGCGATGGAAAAAATTGGAAATGATGAGGTTCGTGTGCAAGTCTTACACTCTGGTGTCGGCGCAATTACTGAATCAGATGTCACTCTAGCAGAAGCCTCAAAAGCGCCAATTGTCGGTTTTAATGTTCGAGCGAATGCTCCAGCGCGACAATCAGCCAATCAAAAAGGCGTTGAGCTTCGTTATTATTCCGTAATTTATGATTTGGTTGACGATATAAAGGCCGCTGCTTCTGGGCTTTTATCTTCAGAAGTTCGTGAAAACTTTATTGGTTATGCCAAAATATTAGAGGTGTTTAAAGTTACCGGAGTAGGAAGAGTGGCCGGCTGCCAAATAACTGAAGGTCTTGCCCGTAGATCATCTGGTGTACGCTTGCTTAGAGATGATGTGGTTATTCACGAAGGAACATTAAAAACATTAAAAAGATTTAAAGATGAGGTTAATGAGGTTAACTTAGGTCAAGAATGCGGAATGGCTTTTGAGAACTATGAAGATATTAGAAAAGATGACGTTATAGAAATTTTTGAACGACAAGAGATTGAAAGAAAGTTATCTTAATATTCTAATTTGTATTTCTGATTAAATTTCACCTCTTAAAAAATTTACTTTTTTATAGCGCTTACCCTTGTAGGAGTCATATAGCAAACCTATATACTATTCGAATTTAACAATAAAAACCTCTTAAGAGCGATAAAATTATTAGGTAAAATATGATTATGGTATGATCTTAGTCATTTTGAAAGGACTAAAAAATGGGCAAAGTAATAGGAATTGATTTAGGAACAACAAACTCTTGCATAGCAATAATGGATGGATCTCAACCGAAAGTAGTAGAAAATACAGAAGGGGCAAGAACCACGCCCTCTATTGTAGCTTTTGTTGAAGATGAAAAGCTTGTTGGTCAACCCGCAAAAAGGCAAGCTGTTACAAATCCCGATAATACTGTTTTTGCTGTAAAAAGGCTAATTGGCAGACCATTAAAAGATAAACATATTCAAAAAGACATCAAAAATATTCCTTATTCACTTGTTGATGGTGGAAATGGTGATGCTTGGGTAGAGGCAAATAATGATAAATTTTCACCGTCTCAAATCTCTGCATTTATACTTCAAAAAATGAAGGAAACAGCAGAAGCGTATCTTGGAGAAGCTGTTGACCAGGCAGTAATAACTGTTCCAGCCTATTTCAATGACGCCCAAAGACAAGCCACAAAGGATGCTGGAAAAATAGCTGGCTTAGAAGTTCTTAGAATAATAAATGAACCCACTGCTGCGGCCCTAGCATATGGATTAGATAAGAAAGAGGCGAGGACTATCGCTGTCTATGACTTGGGTGGAGGTACCTTTGATGTAACAATTTTGGAAATTGACGACGGCTTGTTTGAGGTAAAATCTACGAATGGAGATACCTATTTAGGTGGTGAAGATTTTGATATGAGGATCGTAGATTACTTAGCAGAAGAATTTAAGAAGGAAAATGGTGTTGATCTAAAAAAAGATAAAATGGCACTACAGAGATTAAAAGAAGCGGCTGAAAAAGCTAAGATAGAACTTTCTTCAAGCCAACAAACGGAAATAAATCAACCATTTATCTCAATGGATCCAAATGGTGGTCAACCCCTCCATATGGTTTTAAAATTAACAAGATCTAAATTAGAAAGTCTTGTAGCTGATTTAATAAAACAATCCCTTAAACCATGCCAAGCGGCTTTAAAAGACGCTGGATTATCAAAAGGTGATATTGATGAAGTCGTATTAGTTGGTGGAATGACTAGAATGCCAAAGGTTATGGAAGAGGTTTCTAATTTCTTTGGAAAAGACCCACATAAAGGAGTTAACCCTGATGAGGTTGTAGCAATGGGCGCAGCTATTCAAGCAGGTGTTTTACAAGGAGATGTTAAAGACGTGGTGTTGTTAGACGTTACGCCCTTATCACTTGGAATTGAGACTTTAGGTGGAGTTTTTACTCGTTTAATTGATAGAAACACAACTATTCCAACAAAGAAATCACAAGTTTTTTCAACAGCAGAAGACAACCAAACAGCTGTAACGATTCGTGTTTTTCAGGGTGAAAGAGAAATGGCCGCTGACAATAAAGTTTTAGGTCAGTTTAATTTAGAAGAAATACCACCTGCACCAAGAGGGCTTCCACAAATCGAAGTTGCATTTGATATTGATGCAAACGGAATTGTGTCTGTGAATGCAAAAGACAAAGCGACAGGTAAAGAACAGCAAATTACTATCCAAGCCTCAGGCGGTCTCTCTGATGACGAAATCGACCAGATGGTTCAAGACGCTGAAGCAAATGCAGAAGCAGATAAAGAACGTAAAGATCTCGTTGAAGCAAAAAATCAAGCAGAAGGCCTTATTCATTCTACAAACAAATCACTTGAAGAGCACAGTGATAAAGTTGACCCAACAACTGTTGAAGCAATCGAACTCGCTGTAAAAGCCTTGGAAGAAGTTCTTGATAGCGAAGATGCAGAAAAAATTAAATCCGGTATCCAAAACGTTACTGAGGCGTCAATGAAGCTAGGTGAGGCGATTTATAAAGCCTCTGCCGATGCTGAAGGAGCCACTGCTCCGGAAGGAATGGATGAAGAAGAGCTCCGCGGGGTGGATGAGGATATCGTTGATGCTGACTTTGAAGATCTAAACGACGAAGATAATAAATAAATATTTATCACAATACCGCAAGGGGCGTTGAATAACGCCCCTTTTTGAAAAGGACAAAGTCATTGTCGAAACGTGATTATTATGAAGTTCTTGGTGTGTCTAACAGCGCCTCAGAAAGTGAGCTAAAAAAAGCTTATAGAACAAAGGCAAAAGAACTCCATCCAGATAGAAATTCTGGAAATCCTAACGCCGAAAGTCAATTTAAAGAAGTAAATGAAGCATATGATATATTAAAAGATCAGAATAAAAAAGCAGCATATGATAGATATGGTCACGCAGCTTTCGAAGGTGGCAACGCAGGCCCAGGAGCGGGTGGTTTCCATGCGGGCAGTGACTTTTCCTCTGCATTTTCAGATGTTTTTGAAGATTTATTTGGTGATTTTAGGGGTGGTCAAAGTAACAAACAACGAGCATCACGGGGGTCTGACCTTCGATATAATCTTAGTATAAGTTTGGAAGAAGCGTATTCTGGCATTCAGAAAACCTTAAATATACCATCTATTATAAATTGTAGCAGTTGTAATGGCTCTGGTGCCTCAGGTGGTTCAGAACCATCTACATGCCCTACATGTTCTGGAATGGGAAAAGTCAGAGCACAGCAGGGATTTTTCACGGTAGAAAGAGGGTGCCCTACATGTTCTGGAATGGGACAGATAATTAAAAACCCCTGCCAAAAATGCAAAGGATCTGGACAAGAAGAAAAAGAACGGGCCCTGTCTGTAAATATACCATCAGGAGTAGAGACTGGAACCAGAATTCGGCTGAGTGGGGAAGGAGAAGCCGGTGTTCGCGGGGGACCAAGTGGTGATCTGTATATCTTTACAGAAGTCATGGAACATAAAATTTTTTCACGAGATGGTAAGAACCTATATTGCCGTATTCCAGTAAGTATGACAACGGCAGCTATTGGTGGTGAAATAGAGGCCCCCACAATCGACGGTGGACGTAGCCGAGTACGAATTCCAAACGGCAGCCAGTCTGGAAGACAAATGAGACTTCGTAACAAGGGGATGCCTGCTTTAAGAGGCTCGAACGCAGGTGACCTTTTTATTGAACTTGCTGTAGAAACACCCGTGAATCTTACCTCAAAACAAAAAGAGCTTTTGCGAGAGTTTGAAGCATTAAGCGCAGATAACAACCCACACAGTAAGAATTTTTTCTCTAGCGTAAAAAGCTTTTGGGGTTCAGTGAAGAGCTAGCGTTTGAATGCCGGATTTTTGCCAAAACATTTTTACTTCTGAAAGGCTTGGTATAGCCTCCGACGTACCATATCGTGTAACCTGTAAAGCAGCTGCAAAAGATGCTATTTCCATTGCATCATGTACAGATTTTTTCTGATCCAAGCTAGAAGCAAAATATCCTAAATAAGTGTCTCCAGCTCCAGTAGTATCCACAGGCTGTACTGTGGGAGACTTAACTCGGAAATTATCATCATTAGACAAATAACAAGACCCTTTTGCGCCGTTAGTAATCAAAAGTGGTTTGTTAAAACGCTTACCAAATGCTTTCAACAAAAGAGCGTATTCTGTTTCGTTGACAACGACCAAATCAATAAAACTTAATACTTTCCTTACATGTGAAAGGTCAAAAGGTGCCGCTGAATATATTACTTTCATTTTGTGGGATTTAGCTATTTTTGCTGCTTCCAAAACCAAATTTACTTCATTTTGCAACAAGCAAATGTCCTTTGGTTTAGCATTCTCAAAACCCTTTTTAATTCTTTCCAAAGTTTGAGTATCGTTAGCCCCAGCATAAAACGTTATCGCATTTTCGCCAGATGGATCTATCGTTATATTTGCATGCCCTGTATTCAAGTGACTGTAGTTTACATGGTCTACATCGATACCATGTTTTTTCATTAATTCTAATTCCCGATTTCCATCTGGACCCACTGCTCCAATATGAAAAACATCAGAACCAGCTTTCTTGGCCGCTATAGATTGATTGGCACCTTTTCCGCCTAATCCTTTCTTGAAGTTTTCAGCTCGAACAGACTCACCAGGAATAGGGATTCTTGGGGTTTTATAAAAGTTGTCGATAACAATCGATCCAAAATTAAATATCGTCAAAAACTAACCCACCTTACAGGCAGCCATAACAGCCATATTCAAAATATCATTTGCTGTAGCAGCTGTGTTACATAATTGAACCGGACTATCGATACCAGCCAGAATAGGGCCAATAACTGTGGCACCACCCATTTCTTGCATTAATTTTACAGATATAGAACCAGAGTGCCTTGCAGGCACAACCAGGATATTAGCCGGTGCAGTTAAGCGGCAAAATGGATATTCAGCCAATACTTCTTCATTTAAAGCAACATCTGCTGTCATTTCGCCATCGTATTCAAAGTTTACACCTCTCTCATCTAATACAGATGGCGCTTTACTCATTTTTTCTGCTCTCTCTGAAACAGGATACCCAAAATTTGAAAAGCTAACAAACGCAACCCTGGGCTCCATACCTAAGTTTCTTGCAACTCTGGCTGCACTCTCAGCTATATCAGCTAAATCCTCTTCTTCAGGCCACTCATGAACCAAAGTATCAGCCATTAAAACTAATCTTCCCCGAAGTATCATTGCCGTAACTCCAACAACACCATCCCCAGGCTTTGCGTTAAACACACGATTTATACGACTCAATACGGCTGATGATTTTCGAGTAGCACCCGTTACCATGCCATCACCATGACCATGAGCCAACATTAATGAGGAAAATATGTGCCTGTCTCTAGAGGCCATCTTATGGCAATCCCCTTGATCGAAGCCCAGCCGCTGTAACCGCTCATAAAGAAAGCTCTTGTACTCTGACAAATGAATAGTCTTTGCCGCATTGATAACTTCTAATTCAGAGTAAGCATCAAGCAAACCCTCTGCTTCTAACTTTGCTTTGACATCTTTTTCTCTTCCAACAACTATTGCTTGACCCAAACCGGAACGAACATAGCTAACTGCAGCCCTAAGGACCCTTATGTCATCTCCTTCTGCAAAAATCATTCGAGCCTGAGCATTCTTAGCTCGTACATGTAAAGTCTGTAACATAGCCGCTGTTGGATCCATACGACTTCTTAAAGCCAGCTCATAGGCTGACATATCGATAATTGGACGACGAGCACATCCGGTATCCATTCCTGCCTTAGCAACCGCCGGTGGTATAGTATATATCAAACGTGGATCAAAAGGTGTCGGGATTATATAATCTCTCCCAAAACTTAATTTCTTTCCATATGCCATAGCCACTTCATCAGGAACGTCCTCACGCGCTAACTTTGCCAATGCTTCTGCACAAGCAATTTTCATCGGATCATTTATTGCTCTCGCATTTATATCTAGAGCTCCTCTGAACAAATATGGAAAACCTAAAACATTGTTAACCTGATTTGGATAGTCTGACCGACCAGTAGCGACAATCGCATCTGGTCTGATCGAATGAGCCTCCTCAGGAGTTATTTCTGGATCTGGATTTGCCATCGCAAAAATCACTGGGTCCTCATTCATACTTTCAAGCATTTTTGATGTGACCGCCGCTTTTACTGACACGCCAATAAACACGTCAGCCCCCTTCATAGCATCCTCTAGCGATCTAGTCTTCGTTGCAATTGCGTGAGCTGATTTCCATTGATTCATTCCTTCCAAACGTCCCTGGTAAATAACACCCTTGGTATCACAAGCAATACAGTTTTCATGTTTTGCGCCCATCGATTTAATTAATTCTAGACAAGCTATTCCTGCTGCACCAGCACCATTTAAGACGATTTTACATTCTTCTATTTTTTTTCCTGTCAGATAAAGAGCGTTTAACAACCCAGCCGCACAAATCACTGCGGTACCATGTTGATCATCATGAAAAACAGGAATATCCATTATTTCTTTTAACTGCTGTTCAATTATAAAACAGTCTGGTGCTTTAATATCTTCTAAGTTTATACCCCCAAAAGATGGCCCCATATACTTAACAGCATTAATGAATTCCTCGGGATCTTCTGTATCAAGCTCAATATCAATCGAATTTACATCCGCAAACCTCTTAAATAAAACAGCCTTACCTTCCATAACAGGCTTTGAAGCTAATGCCCCAAGATTTCCCAAACCTAAAATAGCTGTACCATTTGATATCACTGCCACGGTGTTTCCCCGAGTAGTATAATCAAAAGCACTTTCAGGGTTCTGAGCGATTTCAGTCACTGGAACAGCTACGCCTGGTGAGTAAGCAAGAGATAAATCTCTTTGTGTTGCCATAGCTGTTGAGGCGACAACCTCTAGTTTACCAGGTGTTGGCTTCATATGATATGCCAAAGCCTCTTCCTTTGTAAATTTTCCATTTCCTGACATGATAATTTCCAAATATTTTTTCGAAATATCTCAATAACAAAGTAATTGACACTTCTCAACCCAAACCTATTCTATTAGCTTTAAACTATTAACCAACAAATGTAGTAAATTAATGTATAACTTTAATTGGTAAATATATGAGTGCTAATCAGCCAAAAATCACTCCTATGATGGCTCAGTATTTCTCCATAAAGAAAAATTATACTGATACATTATTATTTTACAGAATGGGTGACTTTTACGAGCTTTTTTTTGAGGATGCTATAAAGGCTTCAGAAGCGTTAAACATTATTTTAACATCACGAGGAAAACATTTAGAACAAAAAATACCTATGTGTGGTGTTCCAGTACACTCAGCCAACAACTATCTATTATCTCTCATTAAAAAAGGCTTTAAAGTAGCGGTTTGTGAGCAACTTGAAGATCCATTAGAGGCAAAAAAACGTGGTTATAAAGCAATCGTAAAAAGAGATGTGGTTAGAGTGATCACACCTGGAACATTAACAGAGGATTCTCTACTTGAAGCACATGAAAATAACTTTTTAGGTTCTCTTTCAGAAATAAGAGGATCACTAGCTCTTGCATGGGTAGATATATCTACTGGTGATTTTATCGTAACCTCTTGTAACAAGCAAAATCTTAAAACATTAATTTTAAGGTTAAATTTAAAAGAGCTGCTTGTTTCTGACAACCTGAAAGGTGAATTTTCAGATGAATTTAATGATTTCAATATTTCCCTAACTCCTATTTCAAATGCTATTTTTGAAAGTACTGGGGCAAAAAAGCAGATTTGCGGCTTCTATGGTGTTAAAACACTTGAAGGCTTTGGGGCATTCAGCAGAACTGAATTATCAGCTATTAATTCAATAATCAGTTATTTGGAATTAACTCAAAAAAGCACACTACCAATCCTAAAAAGACCATTAAAAGAAGTTTCCACGAACGCTTTACAAATTGATAGCTTTACACGGAAAAACTTGGAGATAATCCGGTCTCTTTCTGGTGAAAAAGATGGCTCTCTTTTAGATACTATTGATAAGACAATAACAGCTTGTGGGGCTCGATTGCTAACAAGCCGTTTAAACAACCCCTCATCAAATAAAACTATTATTATTGATCGCCTAAATGACCTCGAGTTTTTTTATAAAAAGAATAAGGACCGAATAAACCTTCAAAGTGAACTTAAGAATATTCTTGATATTGAAAGAGCCTTAACTCGAATATCTCTGAATAGGTCTAATCCACGTGACATCAAGGCTGTTGGAAATAGTCTACAAAATTGTGACAAAGTATATTATTATTTAAACAGCATAAAACCGCCTCACACTCTATCATTTGATATAAAGCCGCTGGCTGGGCATAAAGTTTTAATTAAAACAATTGAAGATGCATTAAGAGAAGACCTTTCAAATAATTTTAAAGATGGTGGCTTTGTTAAAACAGGATATAATGATGAGTTGGATAAGCAACGTAATCTAAGGGACAAAGGAGCTAAACTTCTAGGCTCTATGCAGCAAGAACTAATCACACTTTCTGAGGTATCTAGTTTAAAAATTAAACATAATAACGTTTTAGGTTACTTCATCGAAATACCCACACGTCACTCACAAAAACTGCTATCACCACCATTAAGTGATGTATTTATTCACAGGCAGACAACAGCAAACTCTATCAGGTTTACAACCACAGAGCTCGGAAATGCAGAGTCTAATATTCTAAACGCCACATCAGCCGCTTTAAATATAGAGCTTGATATATTAAATAAAATCCAAACAAAAATATTAAAAAACTCACTAAAAATTCTTGATACTGCAAGAATAATTGCAATTATTGATGTTAATTGCGCCTTATCTCAAACTGCTCAAGAAAATGATTGGTGCAAGCCAACTATAGACGACTCAAGGGATTTTGAGATTATTAATGGTAGGCACCCAGTTGTAGAAAAAGCTATACAAAAGACCTCAGAAAGTTCATTTATACCAAACTGTTGTAATTTGAGCTGTGAGAAAAATAACTCAAATATTTGGCTTATTACTGGGCCAAATATGGCTGGTAAATCCACTTTTTTGCGGCAAAATGCTCTTTTGGTAATTTTAGCTCAGATGGGTTCCTATGTTCCCGCAAAATCCGCCAAAATTGGTATTGTTGATCAGCTATTTAGTAGAATTGGAGCTTCAGATGATATTGCTAAAGGTCACTCCACTTTTATGATGGAAATGGTTGAAACGGCAGTTATTTTAAACCAAGCAACCATGAGATCTTTGGTTATTTTAGATGAAATTGGAAGAGGTACCTCAACATTTGACGGGCTTTCAATCGCCTGGGCAACGCTCGAATACTTACATGAAAAAAATCTATCTAGAGGTCTATTTGCTACTCATTATCACGAGCTAACCGTTCTTTCAAAAAATCTTGAAGGTTTAACCAATGCAACCGTAAAGGTAAAAGAGCATAATGATGAAATTATTTTTTTGTATGAAGTAGGTTTAGGTATTGCTGATAAGTCTTACGGTGTTCAGGTGGCTAAACTAGCTGGAATGCCGCCAGAAGTTTTAGAACGAGCTAAATCAGTTTTAGTGGAACTAAGCTCGGATGAACATTCAAACCTTGGTAATAAAGATAGTTTACTAAATAATTTACCACTGTTTGATATTGGATTAAAAAACCAAACTGTGTATTCATCAAAAGAATTACAACTAAAACAAAAAATAGATGAACTTAAGCCAGATGAACTGACTCCAAGAGAAGCTCTGGAGGCCATCTATGATTTAAAAAAATATATATTGAATTAGTTTGATTTTGAAGAAACACCAACTTGCGCTGGGCGAAGTAATCTGTCGCCAATCTTAAACCCAACAGCCATAATCTGAATTATTTCACCAGCCTTTGAGTCAGGCATAGGTGCTTCAAACATAGCTTGATGAATCAACGGATCAAAAATATCTCCAACCTCAGGAGCGACCCTTGAAATTTTATGTTTTTCAAATCCATTAATTAATTCTTTTCTTGTTAGCTCGATACCTTCAATCAGGGCCTTATTTGCCTCTCTCTGCTCATCACTGACCGCATCAAGAGCCCTTGTAATGTTATCATAAACTGAAAGAAGGTCTCTAGCTAACTTGGTCCCTCCATATACCTCTGCGTCACTTCTATCTCTAATTGACCTTTTTCTTAAATTTTCTGAGTCTGCTAGTGATCGCATTAACTTATCTTTTAATGAGTCTCTCTCTTCTATCAGTTTTTCTAGATCTGGCGTACTCTCCTCATTTTTTTCCTCATTGCCAACATCTCCCTCTTCAGCTTCAGCAATAAGCTCGTCCAATGAAAGAAGTTCTTCTGATTTATTATTTTGTTTCTCGCTCATATTTTCCTCTATTAACCACGTTCTGATAAGGTTTTTCCTACTAATTGGGCTGTATAATCTACAATCGGCACGATTCTTCCATAATTTAATCTAGTTGGGCCAATTACACCAACAGCCCCAATAATTTTGTGTTCAGAATTCATATAGGGAGAAATAACCAAAGAACTACCCGAAAGTGAAAAAAGTTTATTTTCTGAACCAATAAAGACACGAACTCCATCCCCCTTCTCGGTTAAGTTAAGAAAATTAGCAATATCCTGTTTTCTTTCTAGATCATCAAAAAGCTCTCTTATTTTTTCAAAGTCTTCTTCTGCTGATGTTCCATCAATTAGATTTGCACGGCCTCTAACAATTAAACGACTATTATCTGTATCTTTTCCATCCCAAATAGCCAAACCATCTTTTATTAGCTGAGCAGCTATTTTATCGATCTCTAGACGCCTTTTACTGACCTCTCCCTCCATCACACCCCTAAGCTCTGACAAAGTTAAACCTTGGGCATGCGCATTCATGAAATTAGCTGCCTCCCTAAAATCAGATTGAGTTTGTCCCACTGGGGGTTCAAATACTCTGTTTTCTACCATCCCATCTGCTGTAACCAAAACGGCTAAAGCGCGCTCTTCAGAAAGGCTCACAAACTCTATGTGTTTTATTGGGGCTTCCAGTTTTGGTGCCAAAACGAGACTAGCACTCTGTGTTAAACCGGACAGGACAGAACCCGTTCGATTTAATATACCAGATAAATTTTGAGGGTCATCTTTTACGTTATGGTCAATTATTTCTTGTTCTTCATTGGAAATTTCACCAAATTCTAAAAGGGCATCCACAAAAAGCCTTAAACCTCTTTGCGTTGGAATTCTACCAGAAGAAACATGTGGGCTGTCTAATAATCCAAGTAGCTCTAAGTCTTGCATCACATTTCTTATTGTAGCTGGAGAAATATCTTCCTGAAAAGATTTTGCAAGGGTTTGAGAGCCGATTGGTTCACCCGTACTTAAGTAAGACTCCACTAAGTTTCTAAATACGATACGACTTCGCTCGTTCATTTCTTGAATTAGGTTTTGTTTTTGTATCATATAAGGCTTTCAAAAGGTTAAATACATCTAATGACTTGTTTATCATCAGTCAATTGAGCATTTGCTCTTTACTCAAACCGTTATGATTGTTTATTTAACCCATCAAAATTAAAGGGTTTAACCTATGCGACCTTCAAATAGAAATAATAATGAAATGCGATCTGTCGAGATAGAGACAGATATAACGATGCATGCAGAAGGATCATGTATAATCAAATGTGGCGATACTCATGTTTTATGTACAGCTTCTGTTGAGGAGCGCGTTCCACCATTCTTACGAAACTCAGGGCTTGGTTGGGTTACTGGTGAATATGGTATGTTACCAGGATCTACATCAACAAGGAACAGGCGTGAGGCCACCTCAGGAAAACAATCAGGGCGCACCCAAGAAATTCAAAGGTTGATAGGAAGATCTTTAAGGGCTTGTATCGATAGACGCATTTTAGGCGAAAGACAAATCACAATAGATTGCGATGTAATTCAAGCAGACGGAGGCACAAGATGCGCTTCAATAACGGGTGGATGGGTAGCCTTAAAATTAGCAACCAATCTATTATTATCCAAAGAAATTATTAATAGTGACCCAATTGTTGAAACAGTCGCAGCCGTTAGTTGTGGAATATATGCTAATCAAGCTCTCCTTGACCTAGACTACGCAGAAGATAGTGAAGCAGGAACAGATGCAAATTTTGTTTTAACTGAGTCTAATAAAATGATCGAAGTACAAGGATCTGCTGAAGGAGCTCCCTTTACGAGAAGCCAACTTAATCTAATGACTGACTTAGCTGAGAAGGGAGTTCAAGAATTAGTGTTTAATCAGAAAAATGCTGTTAGAAACCATAATGCGTAGAATAAAGGAAAATAGAATTGTACTAGCAAGCCATAATAAAGGTAAACTTAAAGAAATTTCTGAGCTCTTTGACCCATTTAAAATACAAACTTTGCCCATTTCCCACTTCAGCGATAATGAACCAAAAGAAACGGAGGATACCTTTATTGGTAATGCGCGAATAAAAGCACATTACGCCGCTAAGCATTCTAATTTATTATCATTATCTGATGATAGCGGTATTATGATTGATGCACTAAATGGTGCTCCCGGGGTTTATACTGCGGATTGGGCTGAGACCAAAAATGGAAGAGATTTTAATCATGCTATGACAAAAGTCTGGAAACTTCTAGATAGTATAAAAGCTCCCAAACCAATAAAAGCCAAATTTATATGTGTTTTATGTTTAGCATGGCCAGATGGACATGACGAGACTTTTGAAGGTACTATCTCTGGTCAAATTTCTTGGCCCATGAGGGGTAAAAACGGTTTTGGATTTGATCCAATCTTTATACCAGATGGTTACGAAATCACTTTTGCGGAAATGGAACTAGAAAAAAAACACAAGATAAACCATAGGCATAACGCCTTTAGAAAGCTAATTGATGCTTGCTTATCCTGATTGGAAAAACTCCGGTTTTGGTATCTATTTACACTGGCCATATTGTGAATCCAAATGTCCATATTGTGACTTCAATAGTTACGTTGAAAAAAATGTGAATTGGTATGAATGGGAATTATCATTTTTATCGCAACTAGGTTTTTATTATCAAGAAACTGGAGATAGAAGAGTAAACTCTATTTTTTTTGGAGGGGGGACACCAAGTTTAATGAATCCTAAGTTGGTATCAAATATAATCAACCATATTTCAAATTTATGGGGTTTTGAAGATACAGTTGAGATCACCCTCGAAGCAAACCCCTCATCTGTTGAGTCAAGGAGGTTTGCAGAATTTAAGGCAGCCGGTGTCAACAGGGTTTCAATCGGTGTTCAGGCGCTAAACAACATAGACTTAAAAAAATTGGGTAGACTTCACTCTGTCCAGGATGCTCTTAATGCTATAGAAATTGGCAAAGATACTTTTGATAGAGTAAGTTTTGACCTTATTTACGCCCGACAAGATCAAAAGCTACAAGACTGGGAGTTAGAACTTAAAAAAGCTTTAACCTTAGAGCCTGACCACCTTTCTCTTTACCAGCTTACTATTGAACCTAATACAACATTTGGTAACCTTAAAGAAAAAGGCAAACTATCTGGCCTTCCAGATGAAAACCTAGGTGGAGATCTTTATCATTTGACAAACAATCTCTGCTATAAATTTGGGCTAAACCCTTACGAAGTATCAAATTACTCTAGAAAAAACCATGAAAGTATTCACAACAAGATCTATTGGAATTACGGTGATTATCTCGGCGTTGGACCCGGTGCTCATGGTAGGATCACCACCCAAAAAGGTAGATTTGCGACCCAAAACTATTACAGCCCAATTAAATGGCAAAAAAACGCTCTGAATAATGCTGGAGAATCTATAAGAACGCTTATTAATGGCAAGGATCAAGCTGATGAGATGGCTATGATGGGATTAAGATTAAATTCAGGGTTCTCAAAAGAAAGGTATTTCCGCCTATCAGGAAAAAAGCTTAATGAAAAAACTTTAACTTTTTTAATAAGTGACAATCTAATTACCGTAGAAAACAATTTTATAAAAGCAACCGCTCAAGGGCGAGTAGTGCTTAATAGCTTGATTTTAAACATATTATCAGACTAATGCTATATCCGTTATTATATTAATTTGAATATTTACTTCATAAGTTTTGACACAACATCATCTAGTTGATCTAAATTATTATATTTAATATTAAGAAAACCCATTCCGGTTTTATCATCATGCTGAATATCAAATTTCAACCCTGTTGCTGCTTTCAAATCTGCTTCCATTGTTCTTGTGTCTGCATCTTTAGGTTTACGAACACGTTTATTAATCTTATTTTTGAATTCAAGTTTTGCTAATCTCTCAACCTCTCTTACAGACAAGCTCTTTCTTACAACCTCTCTCGCTAACAAAGATGCGTCAGCTCGAGTTATTAATGCACGCGCATGCCCAATAGAAAT
>TARA_B110000008_G_C16978910_1_pt1 | contig 17153 bp, 15 predicted proteins | sample TARA_B110000008 | Tara Oceans TARA_B110000008 (sample SAMEA4396496) | marine metagenome | biome: Westerlies Biome; feature: [DCM] deep chlorophyll maximum layer (ENVO:01000326); material: water (ENVO:00002006), including particulate matter (ENVO:01000060) such as... | depth 40 m
TAAGCGATATCCCACTTGCCAAAGTTTGTGTCACTGATCCTCCCTATTATGCACTAACAATCAAATTGGACCAGTCAGATGGGGCTGATCACGTAGGCGCATTAAGATTTTCAGCTTAACATCCAATCCACATGAGTTAGTTTTTATCTAACATTCGCTGAGGGACTTAATCCTTTGTTCAGTCAAAGATTATTCATATATTATTAACTAGAGAAAAATTTATCAGGGAGGTAGTTTTGCCCGACACTAAAAAAAATTTATCAGGGAGGTAGTTTTGCCCGACACTAAAACAGTCGCAATTGATGTTCGTAACGCGATAAAACGTTACGGGGATTTTACAGCATTGCAGAAAATTTCATTGTCGATTTACGACAATGAGTTCTTCACACTCCTTGGCCCTTCTGGGTGCGGTAAAACCACACTCTTGCGTATGATCGCAGGTTTCGAGGATGTCACCGAAGGTGAGATTTTTCTTTTTGGCGATGAGATTGAAAAACTACCGCCCAATAAGCGCCCTGTGAACACGGTTTTCCAAAACTACGCGCTATTTCCACATATGACTAACACAGAGAATGTTGCTTTTGGTTTGGAAATGCGAGGTAAGTCTAAATCAGATGCTCGCAAGCGCGCTGGTGAAATGCTGGAGCTTGTGCAATTGTCACAATTTGCTGACCGGAAACCGTCGCAACTTTCCGGTGGCCAGCAACAAAGGGTGGCCCTTGCGCGTGCCCTAGCGCCTTCGCCGAGAGTTTTGCTTTTGGACGAGCCACTTTCCGCGCTTGATCTGAAGCTGCGACAGGCGATGCGGTTTGAGCTAAAGGAACTTCAGCGCGAAACTGGGATTACTTTTATTTTTGTCACCCATGACCAAGAAGAAGCGCTGACCATGTCCGACCGTGTTGCTGTTATGTCGGCTGGCCGATTGCAACAACTTGGCGGTGCAGAGGATATATACGAACGTCCTGGCAACAAGTTTGTCGCGGACTTCATTGGCGAAACAAATCTAATTGATGTCACTGTCGATGCTATCGATGGTGATCGTGCGCTTTGCAATTTAGGCAACAGTCTGACGCTGACATGTGACACGACAGAGGGCATCGGCACCGGGACGTCAGCACATTTATCGATCCGTCCTGAACGTATGAAGTTGCACTTAAAAGAAGTCGAAAAAGAAAATTTTCGGGGCAAGGTTCGAACGAATGTTTATGTGGGGACAGATGTGCAGACCATTGTGGTACTGAATAATGGCCTAGAGCTAATCATACGCACGCAGAACTCTAATCAGGGAAAGGCAATGATCTTTGAACCGGGAACCGACGTATTTGTAGATGTCGAGTTTGGCTCAGCTCGCCTGTTGGCAAACTGATGGCGGGCGGCGCAGCTAGCGGCGGCTCAGCCCGTTCGGACACCTATGCTGAAGCACGCAATTGGCTGCTTCTGCCATCTTGGGTAGTTTTGGGGATATTCGTTCTCATCCCTGTTGTAATGATGCTTGTCTATTCATTCCTGACCAAGGAATTTCGCGGTGGCGTAATCTGGGAATTCAGCCTAGCGTCTTATGATCAGTTTTTCTTTGATCGTGGGTTATTCGGTGATGAAGCTCCAAGTATTGAATGGACCTACATCTCTATATTCTGGCGGTCGATCTGGCAAGCAGGCGCTGCTACGGTGTTGGCGTTGGTGATTGGTTTTCCAACGGCCTATTTCATAGCGACGCGACCTGAAAATGCTCGCCCGATCTGGGTGTTTCTGATTACTATTCCCTACTGGGTAAACCTGCTGATCCGCACCGTGTCTATGAAATTCATGCTGCGCGATAACGGCCCGTTGAATGATCTCCTGCTAGGAACTGGTATAATTGACAGCCCGATCCACATCATTAACACTAATTTTGCGGTGCAGTTGGGTCTGTTCTATTCCTACCTTCCATTTATGGTCCTGCCGATTTACGCCAGCGTGGAACGTTACAATTTCTCACTTAGCGAAGCTGCGGCTGATCTCTATGCCTCTAAATGGGTAACTCTGCGTCGCATCCTACTTCCGGCGGTTAAGCCTGGTGTGATTGCGGGCTGTATTCTTGTTTTTGTACCTTCATTAGGATCATTCCTTGCGCCTGATTTGCTGGGTGGGGCCAAGAACTTCATGATCGGCTCACTGATCGAAGAGCAGTTCAAAGGTAATGCTGGCAACTGGCCCTTTGGTGCGGCGGCTTCGATGGTCTTGCTGACAATAGTACTGATCATTCTGATTATTTTTGCACGCCAACAGGCGAAAGCCGAAAAGGAGGCAAGCTGATGGCCAAGGGTAAATATGATATCAAAAGCTTTCCCGGCTTTTTCTCGATCACAGTTTTTTGTCTGGTCATTCTTTATGCGCCTTTACTGGTAGTGATGGTCTACTCATTAAACGACAGCAACTCGATCACCAATTGGGAAGGTATCAGCTTCCGCTGGTATGAGGATGTGTTCACTGGGCCAGAATCCGGAAAGTTCAAGACCGCGGCCTGGAACTCGTTCACTATTGCGATCATTGCGGCAACCTGCGCCACTGCCATCGCAACGCTTGCGGCAACGGCTATAGTCCGAGGCGGGAAGTTCAAGCTGCGGACTGTATCCTTTGGCCTGATCAGCCTGCCGCTGATGGTGCCTGAGATCGTGACCGCCGTTGCCACACTGATCTTTTTTAACTCAATCGGGTTCACCCGGGGCTATATGACGATCCTTGTAGCGCATATTGCGTTTTGCATTCCCTTTGCCTACCTACCTATCGCGGCTCGGATGCAAGGGATAGAAGATACATATGAGCAGGCCGCGATGGATCTGTATGCCAACAAACGGCAGGCCTTTACCAAGATTTTGATGCCATTGATGATGCCAGGTATCATCTCGGGATATCTGTTGGCCTTTATCATCTCATTGGATGATTTCATTATCACCAACTTCGTTAAGGGCGCAGGCATCGAAACCTTGCCAACAGCAATCTTCGGGTCGGTGAAGCAGGGGATCAAGCCTAACATCATGGCCATTTCAACAATGATGTTAGGCCTGTCAGTTGTGATGGTGACGATATCCTACTTCGTAAGCAAATCCGACAACACTAAGTAACCAACCTAACTGAATAAACAACCAACCTAAGGAGACCAAAATGAAGACTCTACTAAAAACCACAACCGCAGCATTGATGCTAGCACTTGCAGCTGGTGCCGCAAACGCTGAAGAAAAGCTGTCGCTGTATCATTGGTTCGAATACATGCCACAGGAGCTCTTGGACAAGTTCACTGCCGAGACAGGAATTACTGTTACAATGGACACTTACGATTCTAATGAATCACTTTTAGCGTCCTTAAAGGCTGGTTCGATTGGCTCGTACGATGTGGCCGTACCAAGTGGATTCATGGTAAAAATCCTGACTGACCTGGAATTACTGGATACGGTAGCTGAAGGTGAGCTTCAGAATTCTGGCAATATTCTGGAAGAATGGGCGAATGTGTCCTTTGACCCCGGCCGACAGCACTCTATCCCATATCAGTGGGGCTCAACATCCTTCTCTGTTAATCGGGATGTCTATCAAGGGGATATCAATACTACGGATATCTTGTTTAATCCACCCGCTGAACTGTCGGGCAAAATAAACATGCTTGATGCACAGGGTGATGTTTTGTTGCTTGCCGCCTTGCATTTGGGCATTCCACAATGCACATCTGATCGCGATCAGCTGCGCGCTTTGAATGATCTTGTTCAAGGGGCCAAAGAGCATTGGGTGTCATTTAACTCTGATACCGCCAAAGAAGTTCTCATTTCCGGCGATGTTGCCGTTGGGATGATCTTTGATGGCTTCAACGCCAAGGCCCGAGAAGAAGGCGCAAATGTAGAATACGCGTTCCCAGATCAGGGGTATATCCTTTGGGCTGATAATGTCGTTCTTCTAAAAGATGCTCCAAATCGTGAGAATGCGCTAAAATTCATGGATTTCATGCTTGATGCTGAAAATGTGGCAATTCTTACCAATTGGGCGCAATATAATGGCTCTGTTAAAGGTCTGAAGGAATTGCTCTTGCCAGAACTAGCGAGCCAGCCAGAAAGGAATCCCCCTGCAGACGCACCGATGGGTAGTTTTCGTGAGGTTTGTAGTGAAGAAGTCCAAACAGTCTATGATACAATCTGGACAAACCTGAAGAAATAAAAAACGTTGTACACCAAGGCTGGTCGGGTTGTTTGTTCAGCCCGACCAGTCATTTTTATTGTTAAACGCGGTCAGTTTTGACTGTAACAATACATTTCTATAAACTTTCACAAGGCTGCGATTGCTGCACATCTAAGGAACAATGATGACCAAAGAACTCTTCCGGGCACCACTAAGCTTTGCTGCTCTGCCTGTGTCACAGGATTTCAAGAATGCAGATGTCGCGATATTGGGCATTCCATATGATTGCGGGGAACATGCACACCGGATTGGCGCACGCATGGGGCCGCGTTGGATTCGACAACATTCAGATCATGCTCTATTGGCTACCGAAGATGCGGACCCTTCACCACTAGGAAAGCTACGAGTTATCGACGCTGGTGACGTGAACGTAGAAAGTCCTGATTTTCGTGATATTCTGGTTTTCTTTGATAAAACAGAAAAAGCAGTTGGAGAGATTTTAGACGCGGGATGCATCCCTGTAACAATGGGCGGTGACGGTGCTGTCACCCTTCCCCAAATCCGAGCCGTGGCAGCGCGTAATCCTGGCCTTGTTGTCATACATTTTGATGCTCACACAGATGCTTATCCTATCATGGGAAATGGCGATTTTGATAATGGAAATACGTTTTCTCATGCCGCTAGAGAAGGGTTGCTCAACACGAGTGCCTCGATTCATGCTGGGTTGCGTGGCATTGTCAATACAAAAACCGCAAGTGAGATGGCTGAGGATATAGGATACCGTACACTCACTGTTTCACAGCTAAGCGAACTGAGTTTAGGAGACGCTGCAGCATCAATCCGCCAACCTTTGGAAAATTCCCCAGTATATCTTTGTTTCGATCTGGATTTTTTTGATCCAGCCTTTGCGCCTGGCGTATGTACACCAACGCCAGGTGGTGTAACATCGCAATATGGTTTGGAATTGTTGCGGCAAATGGCTGGTCTAAACATTGTGGCATGTGATGTTAACACCATGAGCCCACCTCATGATCCTGACGAATCCACAGCAAATCTCGCCGCGACGGTTATGATGGAATGTATCGGCCTGATCGATGCTTCCCAGAAATAGCCTATCCGTTATCAACTCACATATGATGTGAACATCGTGATTGTTTAACTAATAATTGCAAGTAGAGACTGAATGTTTGATCTGATTGTCATCTGTACCGCAGCTTTTTTTGCTGGCGTGCTCAATTCCATCGCTGGCGGCGGGAGTTTTCTCACTTTCCCAGCACTGGTGTTTATCGGTGTGCCTGCAATTCCTGAAAATGCGACCAGCGCAGTTGCAGTGTTTCCAGGCTATTTAAGTGGCGCATTTGGATTTATGACAGAGATCAAGACGTTCGACAAAGTAGAACTTTCAAAGCTGGTACTTCTGGCGATAACCGGAGGCATTGCTGGCGCGTTACTCTTGCTGGTGACGCCGTCCGAAGTGTTTAATTTTATTGTGCCCTGGCTGTTACTTCTGGCGACCCTCTTGTTTGCTTTCGACGCTCAGATTAGGCGCTTGGCCCAATCTGGTAAAGATCAAAGCCCATAGGTAAAACGATAGCGACATTGGTCGTAACGACATATGGCGGCTATTTTAACGGCGGGTTGGGGATCGTGCTTTTGGCTTTGTTTTCTGGGCTTGGGTATCGCGACATGAACCTGATGAATGGTTTGAAAAACCTGCTGTCATTTATTTTGTCGGCGGCCTCTGTGTGTACCTTTGCTTTGGCAGGAATTGTGTTCTGGAAACACGCCATTATCATGATGATCATGGCAACAATTGGTGGGTATATCGGAGCGATAATTGCACGGCGCCTGCCCAAATCAATAGTACGAATAATTATTATAGTGGTGGGTTTGGGAATGACAGTTTTATTTCTAATGCGAGGTTAAGGGTAGTTGGCGATGTCAGAAATTGCGCTTGTCAGGCGCCCTTTATGTACAGCCTTAGTTTTTGCTACCTCAAGAAAAAAACCAGACACATTGTCAGTCCAATAAGATTGCCTATGAGAGGTAATACATTGTCGGCGTATTTTCCGCGCGGCAATGCTAGCACATTGGCAGAGATTGATGGCACATCCATATATACCAATGTCGGGAATGTAAAAAACTACCGCTAGCCGCAACTGCATTCAATAGACCAGCAAAGAAGCTTGCGATGGCATGTAAAATGATTGAAAATATAGGAGCGGTCACGATTGTTGCGATTGACTGCAATAAATATAGTAGTTCTAAATCAAATTGGTCAGTAAATTGGCATGAAGTAAACTGGGACACCCATGGCAAGAACCACATCTGCTGCTGCTCTAAATAAGTTGCGCAGCTATATTTTCGAGCAATCGTTCTGCTCAGGAGATCAGCTTCCAGCCGAACGCGCATTATCAGCATCTATCGGATGCAGTCGCCAAACACTGCGCCACTGCTTGAAAACACTACAAGCTGAAGGAATTTTGTGGCGGCATGTGGGGCAAGGCACGTTTTATGGCAGCCAACCACTGAATGTCCCAGTTCGCGAGACCATACTGATTGAGGCAACATCACCAACTGATCTTATGGAGGCTCGGTTGTTATTGGAGCCGCAAGTTGCAGCAGAAGCAGCACGCAAAGCGACCAATCAAGAAGTGACTTACTTGCGTCGAAAACTTCACAAGGGTCGTTTAGCACCGGATCACACACGTTGTGAAATGGCGGATGATGCATTTCACACCACTATCGCCCGAATGTCTCATAATCCAGTATTGATCGCACTATTTACCTTTCTTTCGGGTCCGAGGAGGAGAGCGACGTGGCAACGACAATGGAACAAGACCTATCGAAGCTTCAAGGAAACCGAGTACCAATCAGAACAATACGAACAACATAAAGTTATTGTAGATGCAATTGCGGCTTCTGACCCTACGAGGGCGCGTGATGCAATGAACCGGCATATGGAAATAGTCTACGCGGAAATGCTCCGACCGCGGAACAAGTTAGCATCGTTTAGCATGGTCACATTTAAGTTGAAATATGAGGCATTTGTATGCGGTTGGAGCCAAATTAGTTTCATTGCCCTGCCTCGAAGAACAAATTACCATGACCTAGTAAATGCTGTGACTTTAGGCTCCGAGCGAAAGTAATTTTTATTTTCGGATCAAACGACGAAGCTGAGAACTCTGGGGTATCCATATGTCATCATTACCAAGTATCAGGGCAGAATATGGGGTTTCTTCGAGTGTAGGATAGAGAGTAGGAACAACCATTTGGGAAAAGCACAGCCCGATTGTGATGGAACCTGGCATTTTTTGGACGGGTAATCGAGTCCACTCAAGCCCATTGCACTCAAAGTCAGCAGCCACAAGAGGGCTGATTATGATCGAAGGTTTCGAGTTACTTCCGCAACACAAATGAAATTCCGTTACTATTTCGCTTATATGATCTGAAAGTATATTGAAAAACTCTGGTAAATTTGAGGTAAGGTGAAATGCTTGAATAGACTGGAGTGATGTTACATCAATGTCGAGAAACACATTTCGCAACCCCGCGTCGAAGCTTTGCAATTGCTGTGCCAGTTCGGTTTTATCAAGCTTGTAAAACTTTGCTTCGTTTTCGGCACGAAGCCTTGTTCTGAAACGATCAATATCTCTAGCGTCATATTGAAAATGACATCTATCGTTCCCTTCCTCGAGGTTGGAAGTTAGTTTTTTGCCGTTTGGTTCATTCTCAGTGCGCATAGAGTCTACCAGTGTATTGGACATGTATTAATAGCCAGCCTCTAGATTGGTCTGCAAATTGGTTTGTTTTGGGCAATTCACCTTACATATAAGATACCATCTGAAGCGGCCTTGACTTCCCAGACTGTACGTTTTTTATCAACTAGGCTCTGAGCCGGCATAAAATTAGCAATAGATACTAACCAACTATACCATCAATTATTCAGCCTTTCATTTTACGAAATCCTAACAATGTCACGTGTGTATAAATTTCTGTATAGGTAACAAAAGTAATATCAGAAGCCGTACAGACGGGTATCGATTGTTGTCATAATCGCATCATAAAAAGTGTAGGTTCTAGCTATTCCCATGTCGGGCACACAAACACCCATATAATCATTTAGGTTCTTTTTATGTCACCCAACAATCGATCGAACATTGCATCGCAAGCAGCCAACTGAGAAAGCTCAATAAACTCATCCGGCTTGTGCCCTTGCCCGCCCATCGATCCGGGGCCACAGACAACTGTGGGTATCCCCAAATGCCCCGAGAAATACCCCGCTTCGGTGCCAAAAGTTACTTTCGTTGTATTCGTTACCTGCGCCAGCTTTTGGGCATATTTCACCACATCCCCAGATGTGTCTGTATCAAGACCAGGATAAGCGTTATGTTGCAAAACATCAATTTGGGCCGCAGGGAATTGCGCCTGTTGTGCTGCACTGACTTTTTGGGCAGCGGCAATAATGCGTTCCAAAATATCTTCGGCATTGTCTGCTGCCAGATGGCGGAATTCGAAATCGATCACAGCTTTGTCTGGAACTATATTCAAGGCCATACCACCCGACATCTTTCCAACATGAATTGTTGAATATGGTACGCTATAGTCATTGTCTTGTGCCCCGTTCAGAGCGTAATCATCTTGTAAACTCCGCAGTTCCGACATGAAATCTGTTGCCAAGTGCAATGCATTCAGAAACTTCGGTGCCATGGCGGAATGGCCATTCATGCCATGACATGTTGCGCGTAATGCGGCCTTACCCTTGTGCCCTACGGACACTTGCATTAATGTAGGTTCCCCCACAAAACAATAACGCGGTAATCCTATTGTAGTTTCAACATGACCAATCATGGATTTGATGCCAACACAGCCTATTTCCTCATCATAAGAAAATGCAATCTTTAAGGGTTCTTTAAGATCGGCTTTTGATGCACGATCCGCCAATGTCATAACAGATGCAAGATACCCTTTCATATCTGTGGTACCGCGACCATACGCTTTGCCGTTCGCTACAGTCATTTTAAAGGCATTCGTTGTCCAATTTTGCCCCGTGGTTGGAAACACATCGGTATGACCAGATACCATAATACCCGCCCTATCCGATGGACCAATGCACGCAAATAGACCAGCCTTCTGCCCTGTTTTGTCAGGCATGCGGTGTATTTCGAAACCGCGGGTCTGCAAATAATCCTGAACGTAATCAATGATCGGCAAATTACTTTCGGCACTCACCGTTGGAAAAGATATTAACCTGTCTAGAATGGCCAAAGTTGTCATGGTGGGTTCCTCTTCATGGCAGATAATAGGCATTTATAATTAAAGGCCAGAGCGAGTCTTGCCTTCGAAATCGGTGGTCCAGCTGGCTACGACAATTATATCCAGCTTTGATAATCAGACCTTATGCCGCGAGCGAGCATGTTTGTGATGTGCCGACGGTATAGCAGTAAACAATTATATAAACTTCACTGCTATACCCATGAAATCAATACAAATACCTAATCCACAGCAAGTTCCGTAATTTCACGACGGAATGGAAGATCATCACCGATATCATCGCCATCCAACTCTCTAGCAAAACGGTGGCCTGCATATGTTGCCCAAGCAATAGGCCCTGGCGCATTTGCATCACCAATCAGCTTGACAGATTTAATGCCAGCATCGGCCCATTCAGCTTCACGTCCTTTTAGTTCATTATAGACCGCATCATCGCCAACTCTTGAAGCAACGATAACAACAGCGTCTGCTTCTTGTTCGCGGGTTTGGTCTGTATATACGCAATTGGTAACAACATGGCCTTTACCGATAGATTCGACACCTCGGTTCAATTGAATATCGACACCCATCTCCGCCAATTTTTTGTGAATTGCGGCCTGTTCCAATGTATTATTTGTCCAATCAGAAACATAAGCGCATGGCGTTACTAGTGTAACTTTCGCACCATTTTTCACCAGTAACTCTGCAAGCACACCGCCCATATAATAATGGTCATCATCATAAACAGTTACATTTCCCGTAGGTAGCTTACCCGCCATTAAGTCATCGGGCGTATAGATTGGCATATCAGCGTCAATACTCATCGGCACAACATGCTGCCGAGACACCCCGTCCCGACGCCATGTAGCACCAGTTGCAATCGCTACGTTCTCAAAGCCGAATTCAAGAATTTCATCTGCAGATAGACGGCTGTCAAAATAAGTCTCAACATTAGGTTTTTGGCTAATTTGGTACTGGCGATAATCAACCACCCTGCCCCAAGCTGCCAGACCAGGAAGCTTACATTCTCGGGTCACGCGGCCACCCAATTCGGTGCCTGCTTCTGCAAGAGCTACATCATAACCGCGCACGGACAAAGCACGCGCCGCTTCCAGCCCTGCAGGACCAGTTCCAACGATCAACGCGTTTTCGCTGCCGCCTTTATCATTCATATACTCTGGGTGCCAACCTTTGCGCCATTCTTCCATAAAGGTCGGATTTTGTGTGCAGCGGCTGATCGACATGGTCATATCGCCAGTAATGCAGATGTTACACCCAATACATTCGCGGATATCTTCAATCCGGCCTTCTTCGATTTTCTTTGGCATGAATGGGTCGGCAATTGAAGGCCGAGCACACCCAATAAAGTCCAAAACTCCAGACTTGATCTGTTTGACCATAACGTCAGGGCTGGTGAACCGCCCTACCCCAACAACGGGCTTATCCGTCAAATCACGGATACCTTGAACCAATTCCTGCTGAGCTGCTTCTTCTTTAAACCGTGACGGGCCCGAACAATCTTCCCATGTTCCACGTGCAAGGTCCCATAGATCGGGTAAATCTTTGTTCATTTCGACAAAATCACGCACTTCCGCATTCGAAAACCCAAGGTCGCCTATGGTTTCATCCAATGAAACACGCAATGTAATAGCAATATTATCACCAACCGCATTGCGCATATCGGCAACCACTTCATTCACAAAACGCGATCTGTTCTCAAGGCTGCCGCCATACTCATCGGTACGATGGTTGGTAGCCCGGCTTAAAAAATGCTGAAAAATACCAAAGCCGTGCGCTCCGTAAAGATTAATTAGATCAAATCCAGCGGCTTTAGAACGTATTGCAGCATTAACAAACCAGCGACGTAAATCTTTAATGTCGTGCTTGTCTAATGCACGCGCCTGTACTGGATCATTTGTAAATGTGCGAATTGGTAATGCAGAAGGGGCTAAAGGTACTTCTTTAGAATACAAGTTGGGGCCATTAATTCCTGAATAAGCAAGCTGTATTCCAGCTAAGGCACCTCCTTCTTTCATCTTCTCAGACATTTTACGCAATTGTGGAGTATCCTGATCCTCCCACAAACGAAGTTCGATAAAGGGCGTAATTTCAGACGTATGGTGCATTTCACATTGTTCCGTAAAAATTACACCCCATCCCCCTTGCGCTTTGATACCACGCATTTCTGCCGCTGCCGACGGATCACGATACCCACCACCATTACAATGAGGCACCTGATAAAATCGGTTTTTGGCTGTAACTGGCCCGATGGCCATTGGCTCAAACAGAATATCGTAACGTGGATCGCGCAATTTTAAATTCCCATAACTTAGGCCCGCAGGCCCTAATTTCACAAGTGTCACCGCATATAAGCGATGAGTTACTATTTCGTATGCTTAGCTTTGAGTAAATGAGTAGATTTGTAACCTTGCCTTAGGTAATTTCTAAGATAGGCCTGTTTGCGGAAATATTAGTGCAGACCAGGTAAAGTGCCTTTTTGAATACTGTTTTTACAGTGCTCAACAAAAGAACGAATTACGACCAGATCCTGTGCTTGGGCCGTTGTCAATAATCCCACAGTCATGGCTTGAGGTTTGCCAGCAACAGGGACGAATTTAAGCTTCTTACCATCTGGTGAAAGATCGGATAATGGTCTGATATTCACCAATGAATATCCAAAATCATTTGCAACCAAACTGCGCATTATGGCCATATCACTCGCTCTTTCAGCAATCGTAGGCTGGATACCAACCTTAGTGAAAAGTGACACAAAATACTCACCACTATACGGTAGATCCAGAAGAACCATAGGGTGATCTTGCAGATCATCAAGCGGTATTTCTTTTTTTGCTGAGAGCGGATGCGCTTCAGATAAAACGACATAGGGCGGCAAATTTAACAGCGGTATGAATTCTAAATCCGCTGGAATTGCTAAATCATATGTTAATGCCACATCAATTTTTGCACGTCTTAATTGATCAAAAATATCCGCCTGATGAATCACAGCCTGTTTAATTTCGACCTCTGGATATTCAGTTTCAAACTCTCGGCGTAATTGTGGTATCACGAGCTGTGCAAACGTCAATAAACACCCAATATTCAGCGGTCCGCGTATTTGGCCAGTGATTTCATTGGCCAAATCATTTAACGCATGAACATCTTTCAGCACGGTTTTAGCTCTCTCAAGAAACCGCTGGCCACCTTGTGTAAGCGTTAGGCCATAGGCATGTTTGCGCACAAATAGCTTCAAACCTAATTCATCCTCAAGCTGGGAAATTGAAGATGATATAGACGGTGACGATATATTCACTTTTTCAGAAGCTTGCGCAATGCTGCCCTCTTCTCCCACGGCAACAAAATATTCTAATTGTCGAAACGTAAAACGAAGTGGCATTTTAACCCTGCTCTCTAAATCAGTATACCAAATTTTTGATAAACCTTGAGGCACGATGTTAACATTTAATCCAAGTTGTTTTCAAGGCCGTATATTTATCAAACGAGTGAAGTGATAAGTCACGTCCATAACCAGATTGTTTAACACCACCAAAGGGCGTCATCGCACTCAAAGCATCCATTGTATTGACTGAAATAGTACCTGCATCAATTCGATCCGATACGGATAATGACCGACTAAGATCTTTTGTCCAAACGGATGCCGCTAAACCATATACGGTATCATTGGCCATTGCGACCGCTTCATCATCTGTTTCAAATGTTTGCACGGTTAATACTGGGCCAAACACTTCGTCACGGGCAATTTGATGGTGGCTTTCCACATTATCAAAGATAGTTGGTTGCACATAGGTGTCGGATCCATTCAATGTCAGACGTTCACCGCCCGTTACAACGCGGCTGGATTGTTTGCCGCTTTCGACCAGTTTCATAACATTGTTTGTGTGTTCGCGGTCCACCATAGAACCCATCGTTGAGGCAGGGTCCATAGGATCGCCAGGCTCAATCGCCTCTGCGCGGGCTTTCATCCGCTCAATCATCTCATCTTTAATTGAAGCATGAACCAACATACGAGAGTTTGCTGAACACACTTCGCCCTGATTGAAGAAAATTCCGAAGGCCGCCATATCAGCAGCAGCATCCAAATCAGCATCTGCAAAAATCAAATTCGGGCTTTTGCCGCCTGTTTCAGGCCAAACTTGCTTCATATTGCTTTCACCAGCATAGCGTTGGAACATTTTACCAATGGCTGTGGAACCCGTAAATACAAGGCAATCCACATCATTGTGACGCCCAAGTGCCTGCCCCGCATCCACACCAAATCCAGGAACCACGTTCAAAACACCATCTGGCAAACCAGCTTCTGATGCCAGTTCTGCCAATCGCAATGCTGACATCGGGGATTGTTCCGCTGGCTTCAAAACCACTGAGTTGCCCGTTGCCAGTGCAGGCGCAAGTTTCCAAGTGGCCATGTCCAACGGAAAGTTCCAAGGCACCACTGCACCAATCACACCAAGTGGAATGCGTTTTGTGATTGCCAAATCACGCCCACCCGTTGGGGCAACTTCATCATAAAGCTTATCAATTGCTTCCGCATGCCATTGAAAGAAATGCGCTGAACCAGGTGCATCAACCGTTGAACTGTCTTTGATTAATTTTCCCATGTCCAGCGTATCAAGCAGGGCCATTTCGGGAATATTATCGCGTAGCAATGCCGCTAACTTTAACAAAACATCTTTGCGTTCAGATGGGGTTTTACCAGACCAACGGCGGTCATTAAATGCACGACGCGCGGCTATCACAGCGCGGTCAATGTCTTCACCATCGCCTTTGGCCATATCGATTAGAACTTCGCCATTAGCGGGGTTCACATTATCATATTTTTTGCCAGCTGCTGCTGCAACAAATTTACCATCAATATAGCATTGATTGCGAAAGACCAAATTGGATGCTTTTGAAATCCATTCTTTATGGCTGAACTCTATCATAATATTCTCCTGAATTATACGTCACCCGGAACACCATAAGACGGCGCCTCGCGGGGATCTAATGCGCGTTGAACATAAGCATCCAACTGCGGTTTATAAATTTCCCAAGCGGTTGCGATATTTTCAATCGGGCACTCTTCTGTCCAATCACACCGTAAATCTGCCACAGGCCAATTTACCTTATCGCATATCTGCATACCCGCAGAATGTATCGGGCCGGCTTCACCGCCTTGGGCAAGCCCTGCTCGCATTGCGGCTATCAGGCGATCCCCGATATGACCTTTTGCTGATTGAAACCCGTCTACAATAGCTTGCGGCACACCATCGTTGGCAAGAAGATTACCGCCTGATGCAACATTCTCACCTGTCGCTTGCGTCCAGATCCCCAAGGAATTTGGACCAGAATGAATAGCTGTGCTACCAAACTTATCCACAGCCAGGACTTGCCGGTATTCGATGAACCGCCCGCGTTGAGTAACCTCATCTACGGCTTCTTCTGCGGTCAGATCACTGCCCATTAAATCAAGCGCAAGTGGCCCCAAGGATGGATCAGTGATATTTTGCGACGCAACCGCCCCTACACCCGCACGGGTGTAAGAACAGCGCGCTGCAACGGCAGGCGAGGAAGAAGAGATCGCCACACCAAACATTCCAGTTTCATGACAACGAGCGACGAGGGAGAATGTCATCTTCGTATCAATCTGGAATGACGGCTGTGCCGTCAATCTCAACAAGCCAATCTGGGCGTGCTAAGGCTTGAACGACCAAACCAGTGGAACATGGGTGCACACCTTTAATGTATTCGCCCATGGTGCGGTAAACATCTTCGCGGTGGCGTACATCGGTAATGTAGACAACAACCTTGACCAGATGTTCCATTGTGCCGCCAGCTTCTTCAATCAACTGTTTAATGTTTTGCATCACCTTATGCGTCTGCTCAACTGGATCATGACTGCCTATGTTTACTGCATCATCTAGACTTTGCGGGCATTGGCCGCGTAAATATACGGTTTTGCCACCACGTGTTACAACTGCCTGACATAGGTCGTTGTCAAGGTTTTGTTCTGGGTAGGTTACACCAGTGTTAAATTTCCGAATGCGTTCATGGGCCATTATTTTACTCCGTTATATTAATTATTCTGTCAAAATTCAGGAAAGAAGGGCTTGACGTACTCGTCATGGCCATCACTCACCCAATTTTCCAATCTTTTGCTTATGCAACTTCCAATTTGCTTTCCTTAGTGCCTCGATACGCGAGATATTTGCGCTGATTGGCAATCTGGTCTGCAATGTGCTTGGCATCATGCCACACGCCCCAAATGAAGGAAGAACCGCGTCGCGACTGCCAGGGCAATCCAAGAAAATAAACGCCAGGCTCTGTTGATACACCGCGCTGATGTTTTGGTTTTCCGCGCTCGTCACAGGCATCAACTTTTAACCAGCTGAAATCCTGACGGAAACCTGTCGCCCAAAGGATTGTGGTAATGCCAGCTTCAACAAGATCCACCTCACGCACTGGGTTGGTTAAACAATCTGGATCAGGATAGGCCTTACGGGCATCTGGTTCTTCTGGAAGATCAATACCATTTCGCGCAACATAGGCGTCAGCATCGTCCAACATTGACAGGTAGTTGGCATCGCCATGCGCAATATTATCAGCAAGGTCGGGTCTGAATGTCAGCTTACCGTCTTTGTAAGATTCTGTCAGGCCAACCAGTGTCATACCCTCACTGGCAAGTCGGCGAAAATCCATCGTTTGACCGCCATAGGCGCCACTAACCGAAATGGTCACATGCTCTGTACCAGGCGCCATTTCGGAAATATCCCACAAACCAAGAACTCCCAGCCACCAGCAGAAATCACGTCCGCGATAAGCACGTGGCGGGCGATCATGCGGGCCAACTGATAGATAAACGTTCTTCCCTGCACGTTGCAGTTCATCTGCAATCTGAGCACCCGATGACCCTGCCCCGACTACAAGAACCGCTCCTTCTGGAAGTTGTTCAGGGTTTTTATATTCAAAGGAATGCATTTGCTTCACATCAGCATCCGCTGGCACAACTGGCGGAATAACTGGATGCTGGAACGCACCAGTGGCTGCAACAATATTATTGGCTTCAATAACACCTTTTGAAGTTTCAACCGTAAAACCAGCCCGCCCAACATTACGTTCTGCCTTTATCACTTCCACGCCAGCACGAATGGGTGCCTTGATCATTTCTGCATAATCATTCAAGTAATCCGCAACCCGCTCCTTAGAGGCAAAGGCATCTGGGGCAGTATCGTCAAACTCTAGACCTGGAAACCGGTCATGCCAAGCGGGTCCATTTGCAACTAGAGAATCCCAACGACCTGTGCGCCAAGCTTCGGCAACTCGGTTTTTCTCAAGAACAAGATGTGGCACACCGTTGTTACTCAAATGCTCACTGAGGGCAATGCCAGCTTGGCCAGCCCCAACAACAAGTGTATCTACTTTTTCTACTGACATTTCGGGTCCTTTTGGTGTTTCAATAAATTTGGTGGATTAGCGTATAATCACCCAAATCTTTGGATAGTGTTAAACTATGTAGACATTCACATATTAAATTAGTTTTAAAAAAGAAGTATTTTTAGCCTCAAAGGTTATATAAAATCTAACTCGTCATTATCTATTGCTAGCCTTAAAAATCCAAAAGGTGAATTTTATGATACATTAGTCGGTGTTGTCAGACAAAACCTAACCCATCTCAAAGTGCTATGATCACATAAACCTATGAAGCACAAATTTGGTACCACTCCTTAAGAGCAGTTGTGCGTTTTTGCTTATAAGTTTGTCTG
>TARA_B110000008_G_scaffold279634_1_pt1 | contig 17121 bp, 11 predicted proteins | sample TARA_B110000008 | Tara Oceans TARA_B110000008 (sample SAMEA4396496) | marine metagenome | biome: Westerlies Biome; feature: [DCM] deep chlorophyll maximum layer (ENVO:01000326); material: water (ENVO:00002006), including particulate matter (ENVO:01000060) such as... | depth 40 m
AAAAATTGCACCCGCGACAAAATAAGGAGGAAAAATTGTGGTGTGCCAACCGGGAAGATTTGCTACAGCAAAATCGAACGAGACAATTGTATGAACTGAAAGCACAAGAGGAGTGGACAACCCTGCAAGAAGCAGATATGCCATTTCGAAATTCCTCCAATGATTGTTGGCATTTCTCCAACCCATTGCAAGGATACCGTAAAAGTATTTCCTCCATGTCTCTTTAGCCCGATCCCGTATAACCGCCAAATCTGGAATCATTCCCATATACCAAAATAATATGGAAACTGTGGCATATGTGGAAACCGCAAAAACATCCCACTCCAAAGGACTTCGAAACTGGGGCCAAATAGCATTAGCATTGGGAAGCGGAAATAACCACCAAGCAAACCAAACCCTTCCCACATGAAAAAGCGGAAAAATACCTGCACAAAGAACAGCAAAAACAGTCATCGCTTCAGATGCCCGATTTATCGAAGTTCTCCATTTTTGTTTTAAAAGGCATAGAACGGCAGAAATCAATGTTCCTGCATGGCCGATACCAATCCAAAAAACGAAATTAACAATTGCCCAACCCCAATTAACGGGATTGTTGTTTCCCCAAACACCTACTCCGGTTGAAACCAAGTAGACCAAACCCAAACCGGTGAAACTTGCAATACAGAGAGCAGTAATAAAACACCACCACCACCAAGTGGGAGTTTTTTGTTCAACAATACCACAAATTTTTTCAGTTACCCAATGGAAATTCCTTTTATTAAGTACAAGAGGCACATCTTCCCACTTAGCGGGATTTACCTTCCGCATTAAATCAGGAGAAATTATATTCCCTTTATCGGTAGACTTCACAGACATTTAATGGGCATCCTTTCCATGATCTTTATGATCACCTTCATCGTGATGTACTGGATGTGATTTGTCGTGATATTCTCTTGCAGAGTGCGGAGAAGGATTGAAATCAGGCATCTGGAGATTGGGATTTCGCACTTTAGCAAGAAAAGTAGTCCGTGGACGAGTATTTAAATATCCTAAGACAGAATAATCCCGAGGGTTGTTTTTTAGTTTGCTTACCTCACTATCAGGGTCTGAAATATCTCCGAATGAAATTCCGTCACAAGGACAAACTTGCTGGCATGCTGTTTTGATGGTGCCATCTGGAACTTTTATATCAGATTCTTCTAATTTTAAATCGGCACCATCTTTTCCACTTTCGAGTAATGCTTTTCTTTGTGCTTTAACTTTAACTTGGATCTTAGATTCTTGAATTCTTTGAACGCAATAAGTACATTTTTCCATGACTCCTCGCATACGAACAGTGACATCTGGATTTTTACCCATGTCTACAAGAGAGTCATTTTTTTCACCAAGCGGGCCTTTATATAATTCGTTAGTTTTCCGTTTGTTCCAGTCGAAAAAATTGAAACGTCTTACTTTATAAGGGCAATTATTGGCACAATATCTTGTACCAACACAGCGATTATATGCCATTGCATTTAAACCTTCTTCGTCATGTACGGTTGCATTTACAGGACAAACCGTTTCACAAGGAGCCGTTTCGCAATGCATGCATGAAACGCCCTGAAATGAAACTTGGACATCAGATGGTAATTCAGAACCCTCTCTTTTAGTTGAACTAAAATATCTATCTAAACGAATCCAATGCATCTCACGTCCTCTGAGAACTTGATCTTTACCAACGATCGGTATGTTGTTTTCACTCTGGCAGGCAACGACGCAAGCACTACAACCAGTGCATTGATTAAGGTCAATTGCCATACCCCATTGATGTAAACCGTGAGTTTCTGACTTTTCGTACTTATGATCTGGATGATCGTACGAAGAATTACCTCTTGGAGTTGTTTTGGCCTTAAACGCTAAATCTTTCTCCTGATCTTTGCCCCAAATCTTAGGTGAGTGAGATTCGGCTCCCATTTTGGAGGCAAAAGCCTCATCTGATAAAAATTCTTGAACATTGCCTTCACGGACAATTGCCCTACCCTCCATGGACCAATGTTCTTGAACATTAGCTAAAATTTGAAAGGATCCAGTCGGTGTAAGAGATACTTTAGAAACAATCCGATTGGAATCAGAACCAAGAAAGGGGTAAGAATTAAAACCGGTACCCCTACCTACATTGCCGACACTTTTTCTTCCTAAACCTACAGAAGATATAATAGTATAATCTGCTAAACCTGGTTGAACGTAAAGTGGACCTTTTATAATTTGTTTCTCATTAATGGAAAGTTTAACCATCGGAGCTTTTTGTTTGCCGTGATCAAAAACGGCAGAATCTGGGGCAATTTCCCCATTATTATTAAGCATAGTTGCTTTCGGTAACAAACCTAAATCAGGATACTTTTTTTCCAACTCTTTGGCGAGAATGGGACTAATTAATAAAGCATTGTCCCAAGTCAATTTTGAGATTGGGTCGGGGCATTCTTGCATCCATCCATTGTTTGCATATTTTCCATCCCAAGCATGGAAGTCAGGGACAAGGAGAACTTCAAGACTTTCGAATGAAGGTGCAGGAGGAAGATTATCAGTAAATTGGGTTAATATATCTGTAGAAACTCTTGATGAAAAAACTTTATTTTTATTTTTTTCAACCCCTAATCTCAAGTAGTCCGCATAAGAATTTTCGGAGTTCCTATCAACTTGAAGAGATTTTACAAAATTATGAGAACTTTCATCAGAACCGAGCATGTGAAGCAACAATTCGATGTCTGATAAAGTTTCAAATAGTGGAGCAATTAGGGGTTGAACAGGTACAATGTTGCTAAGATCCCAAGTAATCCCTTCATCCCAAGATTCTAAATAATGAGACTGCCCAATGTGGAGGTCACAAAGAGATGAAGTCTCATTTTTGGAGTGCCCTAAATGAAATTTATTTTTTACTTTTTCTGCTAAAAGATTCCAGTCAAATGACTCTGCAGTCAAAGCAGGGTTTCCACCTAAAAAAATGATAGTGTCGACGTCACCTTTTTCAACATAGTTAAATAGTTCAGAAATAGAGGATTCGGGTAGATCAGTTAATTTGTAATCAATAGCTTGACCAATAGCACCTAATTCTTGATTTAGAATAAAGCACAAAGCTTGAACTTCAGAAGGCAGATGGCTACCAGGAACAATGGCGGATTTATTTGGTGTAGCGCAAAGATCTTTGGCACATTCACGAATCCAATTGATGCTTGAACTAGAAGAAGTACCTCGTTTTTCGAGACGATTAATTAGTTTTTTATCAGAAAATTTGAGAAGTTTGAGAACTTCAGATGTCAATAAATTTGCGAAAGAAATAAATTGGGAAGAATCAAGTCTTAGTCGGTGATCGGCTACTCCACCAGTTATGGTTAGGTCAGATTCAACCGAGTAAAGTCGATTCATTTTTTTTGCATCACCGGCAGATAAAACTTTTCTCCCTTTCATCAATGACCTCGTATTTGCCAAAGAATTAGGTTCGCGATTTCCTAGAAAATCAGAATCAAGAGATAGAATTCTTGACGCTTTGTTCAGTCTAGGAAGTATGCGAAGACCATTTTTAAGTCCAAGTGCTTTACCAAGTAATTGCTCTGGCGACAATAAGTCGATGGGTTCGTACTCAGTCCAGATTACTCCATTATTCTTCAATTTCTTAGCTAGAATTTTACGAGCTGTTGAGCAGGATTTTTCTGCTAAAATAGCAACTTTACCAGAATCCATAGATTTAGATACGAGGTCAATTACTTGATCTGGAGAAATTTTGCGCCAAGTATTGTCATCCGATGAGACTTTAAGAACGGAATCTTTTGTTCGGTCTGGATCGTAAATATCTAGAATGCTTGCTTGTGCGAATATGTTAGTCCCTCCACCAAAGGGAATATAACTTGGATTTCCCTCAACTTTAGTTGGGCGACCCTCATGACTTTCTACGATCAGTGGCTGGTAACCGCAAGCAGAGGGCATCGAGGTTGCGTAAAAGTTGGGAACTCCCGGGATCAGTTCCTCTGGACTTTTACCATAGGGTAAAATCGTATGCTCAGGTCTACGGCAACCAGTCATGCCAAGACCAGCGAGTCCAAAGGATGCTGCCATGAGTTTAACAAATCCCCTGCGCTGAACACCTTCAAGCATACTAGCGCCTTCTGGAAATTCCCTATGAACCCAAGTCTTGAATCCGGGTGTTTCAGCTAAATCGTTAAGGCTTTTCCAGTAGCGTTTACCACTACCTAAATTTTGATCTGTAATTGTTTTGATCATCTATGACATCCTGTGCAACTTAATGGTGGGTTGACTCCCCAATTTGTTTTAATGTCAAGACCCGCATGAATTTGATCAAGATCAGGATTACCAGTTGTTGATTTAGGGTCTTTGCTAATAGTCCAAGCTAAATTAGTAACTTCTGACATCGGACGTAGGGATTTTTCAGGATTTCTGTGACACTCGAGGCACCATGCCATGCTAAGAGGTTGATCGTGGTGAACAACCTCCATTTGGTCAATTCTACCGTGGCATTCTACGCAACTAACCCCACGATTCACATGAATTGCATGGTTGAAATAAACATAATCCGGAGTTTTATGGATGCGTACCCAAGGAACAGACGGACCGGGTGATAAAATCCCGTCATTATTGATGTCCTCTTCTTCGGATAAAACACCATCTTTGTTGATATCTTCTCCATAATAAGAATCACGAATTGGCTCAAGTAGAGGAGAATTTGCCTTGATGTTTTTATGACATGACATGCAAACTTGTGCACCGGGTATGTTGGCGTGGGCAGATTTTTCTACTCCATGATGACAATATCTGCAATCCAAACCAAGTTGACCCGCATGAAAACTGTGATTATAAGAAACGGGTTGAGTTGGTTTATAACCTACTCGAGTGTATTTGGGAGTGGCGTAATAAGTAATACCAGCGGTTACGGTACCACCAATGATTCCGAGAGTAAAAATTATTTTTACTGGGATCGTGTTGGTCCATCGTGGAAAAAGGTTTCTCATCCTGCAAAAATGGAAATTGGAAGAATATCAATTCTAGTCAATGATAAATGACTTGTTCTCGATATAGGATTAAAAACAATACAAACAAGAAAGGAGAGTCTCTTGTTTGGGCAAAAAGAAAATAATGTAGTGGGCTTAAACACTTTCTTTACGCTACGATTTCGTAGTGCTCCTTTCAATAGCAAACATTTTGAATTCCAACTATTAATTAAGCTTAATTTGAGTCATTAGGAAAACTTAATGAAATCAAATCTTGCATTATTTATTACAATCAACGAAATGCTGAAGTTACAGATTTGAAAACATTATCCCAAAGAAGCGATGTAGTGGTTGTGGGTTCCGGCTTGGCCGGAATTTGTGCTGCCGTTGGTGCGGCTAGAGAAGGTGCAATCGTTCGGCTTATTGAATCACGTCCATGCTTGGGTGGGCGAATTAGCAAAGAAGTTCAATTTCCCTATGACTTTGAGGGTGCTACCAATTTTGCTTATCAACGAGAGACTGGAATTCTTGAGGAGATTATGTCTTCAATTTTTAAAGAAAATCATGAGGGTAACTATTGTGGTCAGGAGAGGGCTTTAATCAATTGGATTACGAACGAAGAAAGGTTGGGAATTTTTTTGGAGACTCAACTTTTTGAAGTAAAGAAAAACGCAACAGGAGATAAAATTGAATCAATCATCGGTATTTCTAATCAATTAGAAAGTCGGATACTATTTAAATCTCCTTTTTACATAGATTGTTCCGAAACAGGAGTGTTGTGTCAATTAGCAGGAGCCCCAGGCGAGACCGGACTGGACCAGAGTGAATATCAAAAATCATCGGCTTCGAGCGCATCCGTTCCTCTTAGAGCAGCCGCAAGTATGCAAATTAGTATTTCGGATATTCCGGTGCCCTTTAATTGTCCTTCATGGACCACCCTAAAATGGGAGGATAATCATCGATCTGCTCAAATTGATTTGCTTGAATCCCTAAACCAAGGAATCGAGGGTATTCATAATGTTGAATGGCTCGGAAAGACCAAAAATGAATTCAAGTTAAATTCAGCTGATTTGATTTGGTCTTCCTGGGATTATTTAAAGAATCGTTCACCCTTGGTAAGTCGTGCTGAAAATTGGATTTTGGAAGGATTTTCTCCTATTGCGCTTAACTCAAAGGGTTTTCGAGCTAAAGGAGAATATGTATTAACTCCCGAGGATATGGAAAGTGCGACTAGATTTTACGATTCAGTTGCACTTGGGCGAGCTCCCTTAGATGTTGCGGATTCTCTATTATCTTCACCACGAGGAAAAGTTGCCCTCCCCCAGCCTTTTGAGATTCCACTTCGTTCCTTGTTTTCAAGTAAAATAAAAAATCTTTTCTTTGCGGGCGAGCATGCATCGGCTAGTAGTCGAGCATCTGCTAGTTTTTCCCACCCTCCCACCTCAGCCCAAATGGGTGAAGCAGTCGGGGTTTGTGCAGCTTTATGCAATATTAAAAGAAGGCTTCCGAGAACTATCGCAAAATCTGGTAATGTAAATGAATTAATCAAGCGATTGAATAAACGAAACCATTCCTGCAGTTTGCATAGTGTGGAGGATTCTGACAATTTGATCGTCGATTCAAAAGTCCTTGCTTCAACGACGATCCAGCATTTTGAACGGCACCGTTCCCTGGAACCCAATTTTACGTCTCCAGAGCAAGGGTTAATTCAGTTTCCTGTTTCTTCTGAAAGTATCAATGAGGTATTTTTTTACATGGAATCTCAAGAAGATTGTGAGTTAGAATTGCGACTTTTTGAAAGTGCCTCCGGAGTAAGCACGATTCCAAGTTCTTGTCTTACTTCTATTACCCAAACCATATTGGCTGGAGGTCCAAGGTGGGAAAAAATTATTATTAATGCATCTGTTAACAAAAGCGGTTGGCATTTTATCGAATTTAAATTTGATAAGAAAATTATTTTATATGAGCAAGAAAACGCCCCAGTTGGCTTACTTTCACACGAACTAATTAAGAGTTCGAAGGCTGGTTTATTAAATCCATACTCTGAGTATTTTCCCAAGCTACCTTCCTTTCCATCTTTGGCAACGGTTCCAGCGTTTAAGATTTCTCCACTACAAGAGGTATACTCTGCAGAGAATCTTAAAAATGAAGCAGTTCGCCCCAGTTCATTGCCCAATTTATGGATTTCTGAAGAAACTAATTTTCAGTATCCCGAATATCTTGAGTTTCATTGGAGCAATCCGGTCGATATTTCAAAAATTCAAATTATTTGGGATACCACATTGGAATTTTTATACCCAACTCGTCCTCAAGCATTTGTTCATTCGACTTTGCCATCGATTGTAAGAGATTATAAAATTTACTTTATGAATGAGGTTGGTCATTGGGAAGAATTATTGGAAGTGCACGGTAATGAAATAGGCTTTGTCTCCCATGATTTTGATAATATCAATACCCGTGCAATTGAAATTGAAATTAAGGCAACGCATGGATTAAATAGAGCACAAGTTTACCAAGTGCGTGCTTATTCATAAAAATCTAATTAAATAAATCAGTTTGCATTCAATCGCGTTGCCTATCATGTTAATATTTCACAACCAAATTATTTGCCCATGAATGCTCTAGCCGTACTTTTTCGATTGTTAAGTTTATTTTCAGTTGCTGGTCTTGCAGCTTTTTTGTGGATGACTTCTGAAACTAAGAAGTTACAAAAAAATGTCTTCTTGGACAATCAAGTTAAAAACGGCTATTTGATTTTGCAATCTAGCAAAGAGGCTCAATGGAAAGACATTTCCACCAAAAAGAGTAAGTTTAGTGAGGTTTTTGACGACAACCAGCCAGTTGGTCTAAATGATGAAAACCCTCTAGCGGAAGCACTTTCAAACCTTAGATCTTCAGAAGATGCAATTCTTAGAAACCCGGATTACAGAGATGCATTGGATGCTCATTCAATGGAGTTTGGTGCAAACACTTTTTTATGGGACTCTGAATCTAAAATATGGAAAAGTAACCCGGCGGTAAAAGCAGAATCTATAGCTAGTCTGAAAGATCCATTTGCAGATGAAAAATTGTTCCCGAAGGAAGATGTGAAAAAAGAGGACGGAAGTGTTATACCAGGCGTTTCGCGTGAAAATCGCCTTCGTACACTTTTGGGAATGTTCTACAAGGATAGACATGAGAAATTTTCTGAAATTGGTAAAATGAGAGCAATGATTGTTGAAAGAGATGAAGCTTTAAGAGAATCCCAAAACCTTTTTGATAAAATGAAAGAACAGAAGGAGGATTGGGAGAGGAAGTCAGGAGAATTTGAAGTGAAACTTGGGCAAACTGAAGCCGATTTGACAGCAGAAAAAGCTGAAAGAAAGTCTGAGAAAGAGGCTTCCGATCAACAGATTGCGGTTCTCAATAACAACATTGCAGGACTTGAGCAGCAAAAGTTGGATAATGAGAAAAAACATATTGCTGAAATTGATTCAATGAAAGAGGAGCATGGAGAAAAAATTAAAGCACTTGGTAAAGAAATTACCTTAGCTGATGCCGCTGGATATAAGCGTGGAATAGATGAAATGGTGGCTAAGACCACTGGTGGTGAAAATGCAGATGAGAATGCTGATCTAGCTATAAATCCATTTGCTGCTGAGACCACAGGTCCTCCGATTGTTCCAGATGGAGCGGTTGAGGCAATTACTGAAATTTCTCAAATTAATGAGTTTGGAGTTACTTCAACTATTGCCAGGATTGATAGTCGTTCAGGAATGCTTATGCTTCCTATAGGTTCTGACAGAGGTTTATCTGCAGGTGAAGTTTTCACTCTTTGGAAGGGGCAAAAGGAAGCAGCAAGAATAAAAGTTCAAAGCACGGACAAGGGTTTTGCATTGGCTTACATTCTTCCCAGGTTTGGAGAACCAAATCGACTTAGACCAGGTGATCTGATTCAAATCGTTCCCGAAAAAAAGAAAACACTTTAATCTTCTCTTTATGAAAAAAATTATATCTATAATTTCATTGATTGGAATTATACTTTCCTTGTCAGGTTGCTTTACCGCTTCTCCTGAAACATCCAAGATGCCCCAAGGCCGCCCTGCTAATTGGGAGTATAGTTTACCGGGTGGGTTTGATCGAGGTGGTTTCAGTCGTTAGACAATAGCTACACGCTCACATCCCTGTGACAGAGTTGCAACCTGCTGGGGTTTTATGGTTAGTTGCCACTCCTATTGGGAATCTTAAAGATTTTACCTCTCGAGGGGGTGATGTTCTTTCTAAGGCTGACCTTATTGCCTGTGAGGATACCCGCGTAACGACTAAGTTATTAGGTTTTTTGTCTATCTCAAAACCTCTTATTTCATATCGGGAGGAAAACGAAAAAGTAAAATCTGTGGAACTGGCTGAATTAATTGCTTCGGGTCAATCGGTTGCTTTAGTTTCGGATGCTGGTTACCCTGGAATAAGCGACCCTGGTTTTCGTTTGGTACGGGAATGCAGGAGAAGGGGAATAAAAGTTTGCCCAATCCCTGGAGCAAATGCAGCAATTACCGCTATCGCTGCATCTGGACTACCGACACATCAATTTATTTACCTTGGTTTTCTCCCCAAAAAGTCGGCTGCAGCCAAAAAAGTTTTTGAACAGTGGAAAGAGTTTGAAGGTTCTCTTATTGTATACGAGTCTAAGCATAGAATTGAAAAAACCCTTTTCTGCATCAAAGAAGTTATGGGGGAAGACCGATATGTGTGTTTATCCCGGGAGTTAACTAAATTACATGAAACTTTTCATGTCGGAACCACTGCGAATGTAATAGAGAAGATGAAAACAAGTAGTTCTAAAGGGGAATTCACCATAGTTGTGGCCCCTGAGGGATATTCTTTGTGAGGTATATCTATTTTTATGAAGGTTGCTATTTTAGATATTGGTTCTAACACAACTAAAATATTAGTAGCTGAAAAAGATGAACTTGGACTTCTTACAGAGGTAGCTCAAAAAAGCTTACCCTGTCGCTTGGCAACCGGTATAGGTAAGGGAGAATTTATACTTTCCGCTTCAGCCATTGAATCCACCGTTAAGGTTATTTCAGAGTTACTTATTTTCTCCAAAAAATTTTCTCCTGTTTTGACTAAAATTGTGGCGACCGAAGCTTTACGGCGTCTCAGTAATGCCGATGTCTTGATCGACAGAATTAAAAAAGACTTTGGGATTTTAATTGAGGTAATAAGTGGTTCACAAGAAGCATCTTATATCGCAAGAGGCTTATTAACGGATCCGACTATCTCATCGTTGACCGAATTTCATGCTATTGATCTTGGCGGAGGTAGTTTGGAGATCATGAAAGTGATTAACGGTACCCCAAAAGATATTAAGAGTCTACCATTGGGAGCTGTGGTTTTAGCCGAAAAGTTTCTGGGTAACCTGAGTTCAAAGCCTCTCGGTGGGGATATTTTGGCGATGCAGAATTATATCTCTGAGATGTTACGCAACGATGCCTTTTCAATCACTCAAAAATGTGTCCATTTAGTTGGTACGGGAGGATCTATTGTATTTTTACGCCAATTAATTTGTTCTCTAAATAACATTGAATTCTTAAGTCATTCCAAATTAAGTCTTTCTGATATTAAAAAAATTACCTACCAAGTTAATTCTTTGAGCTTAAAGGAGAGGGTTGTTCAATTTGATAAACTACCCCGTGACCGGGCAGATGTTTTCCCTGCTGCGCTTATTGTAGTGCTGGAGATTATGAAATTTTTAAAGTTAGAAAATTTGACCCATTCATTTCATAACCTTCGATATGGTTTTGCAGAGGAATTGCTGACAGATATTGACTCGCCACAATGATTATCCATGCAGATCTTTTATTCAATTTTCCAGACTTGAATAGATATTGGGAGGACTGAGCCAAAATCTGCCCCTTTTTCGCCGAGTAAAATTAGTTTACTTTGTCTATTTTTGAAGTCGGGTAATGAAAGCTTTATTTCTTGTTCGCTCGGATTAACCAAGATGAGAAGGATAGAGCTTTCTGAACCACCCTGATTTGAATGGATTAAAAGTCCACATGAATTTTTCGGCCCATCAATTGTTTGGTATTGTTCTTGAGGTAGAAATTCAGATAAGCGAAGTAGAGTTCCGTTCTGAGAAGAACGAAATGAAATTAATTTTTTTGTCCAATTATGAAAATTTTCTGTATGAATAAATTCGTTGTATTTTAATGCATTTAAATCTCCTCTTTGGTATGTGTTTTGAACTCCCATTTTGCTGCGTAGATAGTCTTGACCAGAACCCAGCATCGGAATCCCCGGAGAAAGAAGAAGTAAACCCATTGCAACCATAGCTTGTTTGACAACTTTGTCAGGAGGCGAACCATTAATCCATTCTTCGTGCGAACAAAGCCGATCAATGAAAGTAAAATCATCGTGAGATTCGAGGTAATTAATGGACTGCCAGGGATAAAGGTTCTCTTCGTCGAGCCTGCCCTTGAGTAATTTGATCATCTCACTTGAACATTCATGTCCTTTCACATATTGGAGTAGTTTTTCTCTACAATTATCACTCCATAAACTATATTTTAACTGGTTGATTTCGAGGGGTAATCTGCCTCGGAAACTCCATGGTTCTGCGATTAAGATTAGTTTTGGATTTACCTTTAAAAGCTCGGTTTCAATTTCAGCGAGTAGGCTTAAGCCTAACAATTCACCTAGGTCGAAGCGAAAGCCATCAACATTGAAATCATTAACCAATGAAAGCAGACTATCTATAATCAACCTGCGAACCGGTTGAGATTCAGCATTTATATCATTTCCACAACCACTATGATTATTCAAAACTCCATTCTCATCGGTTGAAAAATATAGTTCACGATCCAAGAACGAGAGGTGTGCTGGAACTCCTACATGATTATACACGACATCGATTATAACTGATAATTTCTCGTTGTGTAGTGCTGTGACCAAATTCTTGAATTCGTAAATGGCAGATCCATTTTCTGGATTGCTTGCATAAGAAGAGGCAGGAGCAAAAAAATTAACCGACATGTAGCCCCAATGATATTCGTCCTTAGAGCGAGCATCGAACTCGTGAATGGGTTGAAGTTCGATTGCATTTACACCGAGCCTTTTTAGATAACAATCTTCAGATTTTAACCAACGGGTTAATCCTCTAAATTCCAGTCTTTCCTTATCGGTTAAATCAAGCGGAGCATGGGTAAGCAAATCTCTAACATGAGTTTCTAAAATAACCAAATCTTCCATCTTCGGAATGTCAACAGATGTGCTTTTTTCAGATTTTTCAATACTAAGAGCTAGACCAAGCCCATCTCTTCCAATCATTGCTCTTGCGTATGGGTCGACCACTTCTTTTTCAAAAAATGTCTCTCTCCCCTTCCCTTTTGTATTTTGAACGGAATATTTGTAGTACATCCCCTCGCAATCTATGGGTACTTCAATCCACCAACTTCCATCATCTGATTTTTCCATTGAGTAACGATCAAATTGTTTTTGTTGGATGGATTTTTTTATTAATAATTCCATTTGGGAAACTCTTGGTGCAAACACTCGGAATCTTGAACCGGTTTTTGATTTTGAATAACCAAATTCCCCGATGGGTCTAAAATTGATCCATTCATTAAGGTTTTCTTTGCCCGGTCCCTCGACTAATTCAAAACTTAGGATATCTTTTCCCGTTCTGCTCGAATTGAATAAAAAGTTTCTTGTACCAAGTTTATTCTTTTCGCTACATGAAAGGATGGAATCAGGTTCAATCCATTGGCCCAGGTCGGTGATAAATTTAAATGAGAAAGAATTTAGTAACGAAACTTCAGACCATTTTAAATTCAATATATGGAGAGCGGGAGCATCAGGAAGTGGAGTTAAAGCCCACTTCTCATTTCCAATACAATTATCCCAACCATTCATATCGGAAGCGAGGTAGATTTTGCTCTCTTCTTTTGGAGCAAATGGGAAATCATTTGTATCTGTTATAAATTGTGCGTTATCTCCTCGTTTTGCATATCCACCAATTTTGGCTCTTTCGTTTGGTTTTAGAATTGAAAAAGAAGTTCCCATTAAACCTGATTCCTCAACTAAATCTTCGGGTAAGCGATCACCTTCCCAGTCTTTTTCCAAAAAGACTAGGCCTTGATTATTAGTTTTTTTGCGAACACATCCACCTCTAGAATACATACTCTACCTTCATATCCACTCTTCTCACCTAGCCAACCGAAAAATTTTGCCCAATCTACGGGTTTGGATTATGAGATAATAAATGAATGATCGTTCCAATGAACCTATCTTAGTCGCTCTATCCGGTGGGGTTGATAGTGCGGTAAGTGCCGCTTTGCTTAAAGCGCAAGGATATGATGTGTCAGGTGTTTATGTAAGAACCTGGGAGCATGAAGAAGATATTCTTGGAGAGTGCCCAGGCGCAAAAGATTTAAAAGATGCCCGTTCCGTTGCAGAGGTAATTGGTATTCCTTTCTCGGTAGTGAATTTTGTAGATTTTTATCAAAATGAAGTAGTTATGCCCATGGTTAATGGATACGAACAGGGGATAACCCCAAATCCTGATATCCTGTGTAACCGAACTATGAAGTTTGGTGCTTTATTGGACTATGCAGAAGAAATGGGTTTTTCAGCTCTAGCTACGGGGCATTATTGCAAGCGAAAGAAATCTTCGGGGACACCTGCTGAACTTTGGGAAGGAGAAGATAAAAATAAAGACCAATCATATTTTCTAGCCCGTATTACGAATGAACAACTTGAAAAAGCTCGCTTTCCTTTGGGGGAAATCGAAAAGCCAAAGGTTAGGGAGATCGCGAGGGAATTAGGTCTTCCGGTCGCGGAGAAAAAAGATAGCCAGGGAATTTGTTTTCTAGGAAAGGTGAAAATTGGAGATTTTTTATCAAATTTCCTAGAAGATAACCCGGGTGAAATTTTAACTACGGATGGTCGGGTTGTTGGAGAGCACAAAGGTTTACATCGATACACATTGGGGCAGAGAAGAGGGATCGGTGTCCCTTCAAATATTGATAATGAAAATTTTGTAGTTACAGGAAAGAACGAGACCGAGAATCAATTGATTGTTGCTTTTGAGAGTCGAAATGAAGCAACTTTGTGGGGAACTCATTACGAAGTTGAATCCCTTTCCTTTTTAACTAAACACCCACCGATCGAACCCGTTCATATTTTAGGGAAAGCACGTTATCGTGATCCCTCGGTTTCTTTGCTTTTTCGCCCTCTTGGGAATAGCAGAGCAGAGATTGTTTTCGACCAACCTCAACGTGCACTCACCCCTGGGCAGGTTCTGGCACTTTACGAAGGGGAAAGGCTGATAGGCGGGGGAACTTATTGCCTTAGTTCCATGGGGAGAGCGGATCAAGGCTTAAATATCGAGGTTTCCGCTTGATTCCTTCGTTCATATGTATCAAAACAAAAGAGGTCCTTTAATTACTCATCATGCGACTGCGTATTTCAAAAAAAACCAGAAAAAAACTACCGATCAAAGATGATCAGATTCCTCTAAAGACTAAAGAGAATTTAGAAGAGCATCTTCAGTCGGCGATTTCTTTTTTGCAAACGCAGCAGAATGTTCTGGAGAGAACCGTTGAGATATTGGAAGAGATTACTACCCTTGCTCCGACCATGAAGGCGGATGTTATTCGTTCCATTTCGGTTAAGGATGAAGAAGATTCAAGGGCTAAATTCAAGGTCTTGCGACAGGAATTAAAATGGTTGGCAAGTTTGGAGTTTAATCAGCGAAATTTATTTAGCCAAAATGGCACCGACTCCGCATTCAAGCTTTTCAAAGATGCTGGTCCTAATGCACCGGTTATTAAACAGCACGCAGCTCCACATTATTTAGAACCGTTGCAAAAGTCCGAGGACGAAGTAAATGAAGATGTTGTCCAAGAGTGCCTGCAGGCTCTGCAGGAGATGCTTGGTCAGGCTGACGCTGCGGAGACAGACCTGCAAACGAGTTTCCATGCCCTCGCTTCTGATCCGGAAGCACAAAAGAAACTTAAATTTTTAGAAGAACGTGTCAAAACCTGGGTTTCCGAGGTTATTGGAGGGCAGGATGGTTTGTCCGTTCAGGCAAACTTAATGACTAAGCGAGTCGACGGACTGGTTCAGGGTCTGCAGGGATTAATCCAGGAATGAAGGAAGGCCAGACTTTTTCTTCACCTGCACCAGGGGGAAAGGGAAAAGAGTTTCTCGGGATTCATTATGTAAAATGTGGAACTTATGGCCGTATTTACAAAAATCACCAAGGTACAGCTTATTCCGGGCATTGTCCCCGATGCATGCACCCCATAAAAGTCAGGATCGGTCCGGGTGGGACAGGAAATCGTTTCTTTAAGTGCTTTTGTCCTTAATCTCATATGTGATTAATGCTGCAAATGGTTTTATAAAACAGGGATACGGAGTAGCTTCTGGAAAAAGTAATGATATACGTTTTCCGGAGGGTACAGTTTCAATGCAAATACCATTTTTTACCCGACGTGGTTTAGATTTATCAGCTTTTTTTCCAGGTACTCTTAATGTTTCTTTCCCTGAACATTCTTACGAACTGGGAGAAGCTCAGTATTTTTTCCCTCTTGTCAAGTGGTCTAACGACTTACCTCCTGAAAACTTTTCTTTTTTTTCATGTACTCTTCAAGTCCCTCCATTACATAAGAGCTATGATGCACTTATTTATTGGCCTCACCCATCGACCAAGCCAGGCTTTCACCAAGATCCGAATGTTTTAGAAATTCTTGCTCCCCAAATCAATGAACTTAAATATGGCGATGAAATTATAGTTTTTTCGGATGTGCAAAGCGTTCGTTTTATTTCTGGTTTTGCTTAGGGAAATCACCAATTATTTGAGTTTTTAATTTTTTTTCGGGTTTTCCTTGTTATTATCTTATTTCAAGCATACGAAGTTAGCCGTTCATTATGAGTAAAAATCCAACTTTTGCATCTCGCTGGAATGTCGACGAAATTGATCGTCAATATGCCCTTTGGCTTGAATCCCCATCCCATGTCTCAACAGAATGGCAATATTTTTTTGAAGGCTTTCATCTGGGTAGCGATTCAAGCATTGCCCCGAGCGATGAACCGATTGCTGAATCATCGCTATCTCCCAATGAGGATGCGGGAGAAAAGCATGCCCGTCTTTACGGAGCAATATACTCGTTCAGGGATATCGGACATACTCAGGGGACATTTGATCCACTATGTGATAAGGTTGAGGAAAACCCCCGCTTAACCCTCAAAAGGCTTGGTTTTGAACCCAATGACTTAAATGAAGTTCACTTTACCGGAAATTATTTAGGTGGTGTACGTATGTCGATCGGTGAAATCTTAGATCGATTAAAAAAGACTTACTGTGAAAATATCGGAGTTGAATACCTACATTTACAAACCACAGAAAAAAGGCGTTGGATTCAATCAAAAATCGAACCGAATCTGAACCAGCATTCATTTAATCACGAAGAAAAATTAAGGATTCTCAGGAAGATTATTCAAGCAGAGGAGTTCGAGAATTTTTTACACACCAGGTATGTGGGGCAAAAACGATTTTCCTTGGAGGGAGGCGAAACTTTAATTACCGCCCTGGATTCTATTTTTCAAAAGTGCCCGGATGAAGGAGTGGAGGAAATTGTCATGGGGATGGCCCATCGTGGACGACTTAATGTTCTAGCGAATGTGATGGGGAAATCGCATGAATTCATATTCCGGGAATTTTCAGAAAATTTTGTTCCAGATGGTGCCCATGGAAGTGGGGATGTAAAATATCATCTGGGATATGAATCGGTAAGAACAACTTCCAGTGGTCAGCAGGTTGTGATTCATCTATCTCCTAACCCCAGTCACTTGGAAGCTGTCAATGGAGTAGTTGAAGGAAAAGTCCGTGCTCGTCAAAGACTTCGCGGTGATAAAGAAAGAAGTCGCGTACTTCCTATCCTGATTCATGGCGATGCGGCAATGGCTGGCCAGGGAGTTGTTTCCGAAGTGTTTAATTTTTCCAAGCTTCCTGGTTACCGCACTGGGGGAACCATTCATGTAGTGGTAAATAATCAAATTGGATTTACTACGGATGCCACTGAGGCCCGTTCCAGTTTATACTGCACGGATGTTGCAAAGGTAATTGAGGCACCGATCTTTCATGTGAATGGAAATGATCCCCTCGCAGTGGCAATGG